>Ga0209512_1001812_pt1 | contig 24747 bp, 24 predicted proteins | sample frozenSSSSmetaG_FD_184142 | JGI IMG/M metagenome (GOLD analysis project Ga0209512, IMG submission 184142) | Glacier valley bacterial and archeal communities from Borup Fiord, Nunavut, Canada, to study Microbial Dark Matter (Phase II) -... | ecosystem: Environmental > Aquatic > Freshwater > Ice >...
ACTCCTCTCTGCGCGTGGCGGTGAGCCAGGTCAAGCCGCACGACGACCGTGAGTCCCTGGCGCAAGCCTGCGTCTCGGCCGGCAACACCGGCGCCCTGATGGCCGTTTCGCGCTATGTGCTGAAAACCATCGAAGGCATCGACCGCCCGGCGATCGCAACGGTCATGCCCAACGAACGAGATGGGCACACCACCGTGCTCGATCTCGGCGCCAACGTCGACTGCACGGCCGGGCACCTGTTGCAGTTCGCAGTGATGGGCAGCGCGCTGGTCGCGGCCGTTGCGGGCAAGAACGAGCCGAGCGTCGGCCTGCTCAACATCGGCGAGGAGGCGATCAAGGGTGGCGAGGCGATCAAGCAGGCCGGCGAGTTGCTGCGCGCCGCCGCGGCCGCCGGGCTGATCAACTTCCACGGCAACGTCGAAGGCAACGACATCTTCAGGGGCACAACCGACATCGTCGTCTGCGACGGCTTCGTCGGCAACGTCGCGCTCAAGACCGCCGAGGGCTTGGCCACGATGCTCACGAGCTTCATCAAGCAGGAGTTCAAGCGCAATGCGCTGACCAAGCTGGCGGCCGTGGCGGCGATGCCGGTGCTCAACCGGCTGAAGGCCCGCGTCGACCATCGGCGCTACAACGGCGCGGCGTTGCTCGGCCTGCGCGGACTGGTTTTCAAGAGCCACGGCTCGGCTGACGCGTTCGCTTTCGAGCAGGCGTTGAACCGGGCCTACGACGCAGCGCGGAACGGCGTGCTCGACCGCGTGCGGCATCGCATCAGCGCAACGCTGGCAGCGATGCCTTCGAACCATGCGACGCCAGCCGGCCAGATCGCGCCGGTCGAGCTCGTTCACAGTCAGCCGGCAGCGGCGTACGGCGCTGCTCAATCGGCATGAGTGGCGGCATGGCGAGCGGCCCGCGCTACTCGCGCATCACCGGCACGGGCAGCTACCTGCCGCCCGATCGCGTGAGCAACGCGCAGCTGGCCGAGCGTCTCGCGAAAAACGGCGTGGAGACCTCCGACGACTGGATCGTCGAGCGCACCGGTATTCGCTTCCGGCATTTCGCAGCGCCCGACGTCGCGTGCAGCGATCTCGCGCTCGAAGCCGCGAAGCGCGCGCTCGAGGCAGCCGACTGCGACCCGCAGGCCATCGATCTCATCATCGTGGCCACGTCCACGCCCGACATGGTGTTTCCTTCGGCCGCGTGCATCCTGCAGGAAAAGCTCGGCGTGCATGGCTGCGCCGCATTCGACGTACAGGCGGTGTGCTCGGGCTTCGTCTACGCGCTCTCGATCGCCGACTCGATGATCAAGACCGGCACCGCCTCGAAGGCGCTGGTCATCGGCTCGGAAGTGTTCTCGCGCATCCTCGACTTCAACGACCGCACGACCTGCGTGCTGTTCGGCGACGGTGCCGGCGCCGTGGTGCTCGAGGCGAGCGAGACGCCGGGCATCCTCGCCAGCGAGCTGCATGCCGACGGCCGCCAGGTCGGCATCCTGTGCGTGCCCGGCCATGTATCGGGCGGTCATATCCTGGGCGATCCGTTGCTGAAGATGGACGGGCCGGCCGTGTTCAAGCTGGCCGTGAGCGTGCTCGAAAAAGTGGCGCGCTCAGTGCTGGAAAAGGCCGGCAGAACCGAAGCCGACATCGACTTCCTCGTGCCGCACCAGGCCAACATCCGCATCATGCAGAGCACGGCGAAGAAGCTGAAGCTAGCGCCGGAGAAGCTGATCGCCACGGTCGACCGGCACGGCAACACGTCCGCCGCGTCGATCCCGCTGGCTCTCGACGACGCGGTACGCGCCGGCACCATCGCCCGCGGCGACACGGTGATGCTCGAAGGCGTGGGCGGCGGCTTCACGTGGGGCGCGGTGCTGCTCGATTTTTGAACTTGCCCGACATGCACGCGTTCGCATTCGTCTTCCCCGGCCAGGGCTCGCAGTCCGTCGGCATGCTCGACGCATGGGGCGATCATCCTGCGGTGAGGAAGACGCTCGACGAAGCTTCGGACGCGCTCGGCGAAGACGTCGCGCAGCTGATCCGCGAGGGCCCGAAGGATCAGCTCGACCTCACCACGAACACCCAGCCGGTGATGCTCGTGGCCGGAATCGCGTCATACCGCGCGTGGCTGGCCGAGACGCAGACCGCGCCCGCCGTCGTGGCGGGCCACTCGCTCGGTGAGTACACAGCGCTGGTCGCGGCCGGCTCGTTGAGCTTGGCCGATGCGCTACCGCTGGTGCGTTTTCGTGCGCAGGCGATGCAGGAGGCGGTGCCGGTGGGTGCGGGCGCGATGGCCGCCATCCTCGGCCTCGACGCGGCCACCGTCTCCGCGGCCTGCGCCGAAGCAGCAAGGGCCACTGGCGAGGTCGTGCAGCCGGCCAACTTCAACGACCCGAAGCAGACCGTCATCTCGGGTACCAAGGCCGGTGTCGACAAGGCGTGCGAGCTTCTGAAAGCGGCAGGTGCCAAGCGCACCCTGCTGCTGGCGGTCTCGGCGCCGTTCCACTCGGCGCTCATGAAGCCGGCGGCCGAGCGCCTGCGCGAGCGGCTCGCCACCACCGCGATCGACGCCCCCTACATCCCGTTGATCGACAACGTAGACGTTGCGAGCGAGACCGAGCCTTCCGCAATACGCGAGGCGCTCTATCGCCAGGCCTTCGGTGCCGTGCGCTGGTCCGAGACCATCGGCGCCATCGGCTCGCGCGGCGTCACGCATGTCTTCGAATGCGGGCCGGGCAAGGTGCTGGCCGGCATGGTCAAGCGCAACGAGCCCGAGATGATTTCGGCCGCGGTGTTCGACCCCGCCTCGCTCATCGCCGCACAGGAATTGCTAGCCGCATGAACGACACGACCACCGCCATCGCCACCCAGGCTTCTGCGCACGTCGCGCTCGTCACCGGCGCTTCGCGCGGCATCGGTCGGGCGATCGCTCTCGCACTGGCGCAAAAGGGCATGCGCGTCGTGGGCACGGCCACGACGGAGGCAGGCGCGGCTGGCATCGGCAAAGCGCTCGCGGCGTGGGGTGGCAGCGGCATCGTGCTCGACGTTACCGATGGCGACGCGGTGACGGCTGCCGTCGACGGCATCGTCAAGTCGCACGGCGGCCTGCAGGTGCTCGTCAACAACGCCGGCATCACCCGCGACATGCTGTCGATGCGCATGAAAGACGAAGACTGGAACGCCGTACTCGCCACCAACCTCACCGCCGTGTTCCGCGCCAGCCGCGCAGCCATTCGGCCGATGATGAAGCAACGCTACGGCCGCATCGTCAGCATCACGTCGGTGGTGGGCGCGCTCGGCAACGCGGGTCAGGCGAACTATGCGGCCGCTAAGGCCGGCGTCGCAGGCATGACGCGTTCGCTGGCCCGCGAAGTCGGAAGCCGTGGCATCACCGTCAATTGCGTGGCACCGGGTTTCATCGAGACCGACATGACCAAGGGCCTCGGCGAAGCGCAGAGCGCGGCGCTGCTCGCGCAGATCCCGCTCGGCCGGCTCGGGCAGGCCAGCGAAGTGGCGCATGCCGTGGCCTTTCTCGCATCGCCCGACGCGGGCTACATCACCGGCAGCGAGCTGCACGTCAACGGCGGCATGTTGATGAGTTGAGGGCAGCTCGCCAAGGCCTGCCGGGGTCGGCAATCAGCCGCTGCGAAGCGGCGCACGGCCGGCCTGATCCTGCAATCCCCACACCTTAGAATCCGCGTCTACTTTTTTACACACTCCCGGAGGAGTCATGAGCGACATAGAAGCACGAGTCAAGAAGATCATCGCCGAGCAGTTGGGCGTTCCCGAGGCCGACGTCACGATCGAGAAGGCATTCGTTGCCGACCTGGGCGCCGACTCGCTCGACACGGTCGAACTCGTGATGGCGCTGGAAGACGAGTTCGGTATCGAGATCCCCGACGAGGAAGCCGAGAAGATCACCACCGTGCAACTCGCGATCGACTACGCGCAGAAGCACCAGAAGGCGGCCTGATCGCGGTTTGCCGGGTATGAATTCCAGGCGCGTCGTCATCACCGGGCTCGGGCTCGTCAGCCCGGTGGGCAACAGCGTGGCCGAAGGCTGGGCAAACATCGTGGCCGGCCGCAGCGGCATCGCCGACATCACGAGGTTCGATGCATCGGCGTTCTCGTGCCGCTTCGCCGGCGAGGTCAAGGGCTTCGACATCGAGGACTACATCCCGGCCAAGGAGGCGCGTCACATGGACGCGTTCATCCACTATGGTTTGGCAGCTTCGATTCAGGCGGTGAAGGACGCCGGGCTCGACACGAACGATCAACTGAGTGAAGAGGAAGCGCAGCGCATCGGCTGCCTGATCGGCTCGGGTATCGGTGGGCTGCCATTGATCGAGGCGACGCAGTCCGAACTCGAAAAGCGCGGCCCGCGCCGCATCACGCCTTTCTTCGTTCCGGCGTCGATCATCAACATGATTTCCGGGCATGTATCGATCATGTTCGGCTTCCAGGGGCCGAACCTCGCGATCGTCACGGCCTGCACGACCGGGCTGCATTCGATCGGCATCGCCGGCCGGATGATCGAGCACGGCGATGCCGACGTGATGATCGCCGGCGGCTCAGAGGCCACGGTCTCGCCGCTCGGCATCGGCGGCTTCGCCGCAGCGCGTGCGCTCAGCACGCGCAACGAAGACCCCGCCACCGCGTCGCGCCCGTGGGACAAGGACCGCGATGGCTTCGTGCTGGGCGAGGGCGCCGGCGTGCTGGTGCTCGAGGAGTACGAACACGCGAAGCGCCGCGGCGCCAAGGTGTATGCCGAACTGGTCGGCTTCGGCATGGGCGCCGATGCCTTCCACATGACCGCTCCCAACGTCGACGGACCGAAGCGCTCGATGGCCGCCGCGCTGCGTTCGGCCGGCCTGAACGCCGACGAGGTCCAGTACCTCAACGCGCACGGCACCTCGACTCCGCTCGGCGACGTGAACGAGACCAACGCCATCAAGCTGGCTTTCGGCACCCACGCCAGGAAGCTGGTCGTCAACTCCACCAAGTCGATGACCGGCCACCTGCTCGGCGGCGCGGGGGGCATCGAGTCGGTGTTCACGGTCAAGGCGTTGCAGGAACAAATCTCACCGCCCACGATCAACATCTTCAATCAGGATCCGGAGTGCGATCTCGATTACTGCGCCAACACCGCGCGTGAGATGAAGATCGAGATCGCCGTGAAAAACAATTTCGGATTCGGCGGCACGAACGGCACCCTCGTGTTCAAGCGCGCGTGACCGCGCGCGCCGGCAGCGGCATGCGCGACGCGCTCCGCTGCAATTTCGAGTTGCGACATTTCTGGCTTTGGCAAGCCACCGTGGCTGTGGTCACGGGCGTCGCCATCGCGGCCGTGTGCGGTTGGCTGGTCTCCGGCTCGCAACCGCGCTCCGCTGCAGTGTGGGTCTCAGGGCTCGTCGCAGTCGTTGCGCTCGTTGGCCTGGGCGCATCGTTGGCGAAGGTCGAGCCCGGAACGCTGCGTCGCGAACGCGGCGAGTGGTCGTTTCTTCCTGCATCGTCGACCCGCGAGGTGCCTGAAGCCGGGGAGCTTGCGGTTGCGATCGATCTCGGGTGGTTCCTGCTGCTCGTGTTCACCCGCAGCGCGGGCAGCGGGCGCCGCTGGCTGCCGGCCCAGCGCCTCGGACACCAGCGTGCGTGGCACCAGCTGCGGTGCGCCGTTCATGCGCCGAGGCCGCAGGCCGCAGCGGCAGTGGCTTCCGAATGAACAACCCCGACGTCGACGCGCCTCTGGTCGAGCGCGTCAAGCAGGGCGACGTCAAGGCGTTCGAGATGCTGGTGGTCAAGTATCAGCGGCGCATCGAGCGGCTCGTCGGGCGCATGGTGCGCGACGTCGACCTCATCCCCGACATCGCCCAGGAAACTTTCATCCGTGCATACCGCGCCTTGCCGCAGTTTCGCGGCGACAGCGCGTTCTACACCTGGCTCTACCGGATCGCCGTCAACACCGCCAAGAAGCAGCTGATGGAGCTCAAGCGCGACCCACTCGTGACGGAATCGGCACGGGCCGGGCGCGACGACGACGACGAGCCTTCGCCGATGGAGAACGAACCCAGCGACAGTGGCACGCCCGAGGCGATCCTCGCAAGCAAGCAGATCGCTGCGGCGGTGAACTTTGCGGTCGAAGCGTTGTCGGAAGAGCTGCGACAGGCCATCACGCTGCGCGAGATCGACGGCCTCAGCTACGAAGAAATTGCGGAAGTGATGGGTTGCCCGATCGGCACCGTGCGTTCTCGGATCTTTCGCGCACGAGAGGCGATCGCGACACGGTTGCGGCCTTTGCTCGACGCGCGTACGGGCGAGCGCTGGTGAGGGCCGCAGAATATTTGGTCGGTCGGCCGCAGGCGGAATGCCTGCCGGCCGTTGATGGGTACGGATACGGAGACAGGTGATGGCGATGGTGACGGGAACTGGATCAGACATGAGCGCCGCCGAGCGGACGCGTGCGGTCGCTTGCGAGCAGCTGTCGGCTCTGGCCGACGGTGAGGTCGATGCTGACGCCACGACGGCGTCGTGCGCGATGTGGCAAAGCGACGGCGAGATGCGGCGCGACTGGCACAGCTGGCAGCTGATCGGCGACGTGCTCCGTTCAGACGAGCTCGCCAGCGACGCCGGGCACGATGCTGCATTCCTGTCGGCGTTTCGCGCGCGTCTGGCTCTGGAGCCGGTCGTGCTGGCGCCAGCGCCGCTGTCGCGGGCTTCGTCGTGGCAGGCACGCTGGGTCGTGCCCTCGGCCATCGCAGCCGGGCTCGTGCTGGCAGTCGGCACTTTCTCGATGCTGCGGACGGCAGACGCGCCGCAAGACCCAGCGCCAGCCCTGGCGCTCGCCGGCAGTGGCGCGTCACTCGCCGACGCGCGCCCGGCGGGACCTGTCGTACGCGAGCCGAACGGAATCGAAGCCGTCACGATGACGCGTCAGGAGATGGTGCGCGACCCGCAGTTGAATCGCTACCTCTCCGCACACAAGCAGTTCGCAGGAACGTCGGCACTCGGCGTGCCGTCGGCCTTCCTGCGCAGCGCCACCGTCGATTCCAGCGCCCGTTGACTGAGCCCATGCCGACGCTGATGCGTGCCCTCGGTCTGGCCGCGGTCGCCTGGTCGATGCTCGTTTTGGCGCCCGGTGCGCGGGCCCAGGCCAGCACGCCAGCGCCGGCGAGCGAGGTACGCGCCTGGCTGCTGCGCATTCACGACGCGGCGAGCCGGCGCAACTTCCAGGGCACGTTCATCGTCAGCGGCGGGGGCGGCGTGGCGAGTGCGCGCATCGCCCACTTCTGCGAGGGGCCGAATCAGTTCGAGCGCATCGAGTCGCTCGACGGGCGCCAGCGCAAGGTCTTTCGCCACAACGACACCGTCTACACCCTGTGGCCGGGCAGCCATGTCGCCATGATCGAGCAACGCGGCCTGCTCAACTCGTTCCCGGCGCTGCTGCAGGCCGGTGATGACGGCATCGCCGACTGGTACGACGTTCGCGCCGACGGAGCCGAGCGCATAGCTGGTCACGAGGCCGACGTGATGATCGTCAAGGCGCGCGACGCAAGCCGCTACGGCTATCGGCTCTGGGCCGACCGTGCGTCCGGCCTGCTGCTCCGGGCCGACGTACTCGGCGAGGGCGGTGCCGTGCTCGAGACCTCGGCCTTTTCGGATGTCGTGATCGGCGTCCGGTCGCAGGCCGAAAGCATCGTCCACGCGATGAAGAAGCTCGACGGCTATCGCGTCGTCAAACCGCTGCTGGTGCCGACGCGCCTGGAAGACGAAGGCTGGGCGATGCGCAAGGTCACACCGGGCTTTCGGCAGGTGAGTTGCGTGCGGCGGCAGATGGACACGGCGAGCGACGCGGCGACCGAAACGTCTGTACCCGTCGTGCAGTGCATCTATTCCGACGGCCTCACGTATGTCTCGGTGTTCCTTGAGCCATACCGGCCCGATCGCCACGGGAGACCGATCTTCGCCACCATGGGAGCGACCGCGACGCTCTCGCAGCGCCAGGGCGATTGGTGGATCACCATGGTCGGCGACACGCCGCCGGCCACCCTGAAAACGTTCGCCGCCGCGCTGGAGCGGAGGAAACCGTAGAGTCCCGACCCATGATGCCCAACACGACGCGTACGACCCTTCCAGCCTTCTCGATGACTGCCGCGGCGAGACGCTTCGCGGCCCTGGCGTTCGCTTCGGCTTTCGGCGCCGCGGTCATCGCCGCACCGGCATCGGCGCGGGCGCAAGGCCTGCCCGATTTCACCGAACTGGTGGAGAAGGTGGGCCCGGCGGTGGTCAACATCCGCACCACCGAGCGCAGCCGCACGCCGCGCGCCGGCCAAGGCAATCCCGAGCTGGACGAAGACATGCTGGAGTTCTTCCGGCGTTTCGGGCTGCCGATGCCGAACCGGCCGAATCCGCGTTCGCCGCAGCAGCCCGACGGCGAGCCGCAGACGCGCGGCGTCGGCTCCGGCTTCATCCTTAACGGCGATGGCTACGTGATGACCAACGCCCACGTCGTCGAAGGCGCCGAAGAGGTGATCGTCACGCTAACCGACAAGCGCGAGTTCAAGGCGCGGATCATCGGCGCCGACAAGAAGTCGGATGTGGCATTGGTGAAGATCGAGGCCAGCGGCCTGCCCACCGTGCGCATTGGCGAGGTCTCGAAGCTCAAGGTGGGCGAATGGGTGATCGCCATCGGCTCGCCGTTCGGGCTCGAGAGCACCGTCACGGCCGGCATCGTGAGCGCCAAGTCGCGCGACACGGGGGATCTGCTCCCGCTGATCCAGACCGACGTCGCGATCAACCCGGGCAACTCCGGCGGCCCGCTGATCAACATGCGCGGCGAGGTCGTCGGTATCAATTCGCAGATCTACAGCCGCTCCGGCGGCTACCAGGGCATTTCCTTCGCCATCCCGATCGACGAGGCGACGCGCGTCTCCGAACAGCTGCGTGCCGGTGGACGGGTCATCCGGGGGCGCATCGGCGTCGTGATCGACCGCGTCACGCGCGAGGTGGCGGAATCGATCGGGCTCGGCAAGCCGACGGGGGCGCTCGTGCGTTCGGTCGAGGCCGGCGGCCCCGCGGAAAAGGCAGGCGTCGAGGCCGGCGACATCGTCACCAAGGTCGACGGCCGCGCCGTCGAGTCGTCGGTGGAGTTGCCGCGCATCGTGGGGGGTATCAAGCCCGGCAACAAGGCCACGCTGCAGGTCTATCGGCGAGGCGCCTATCGTGACCTGAGCGTGGTCGTCGCGGAACTCGAGGCCGAACGTACGGTGGCCAAGCGAACGCCCGACAAAGACATAGCCAAGCCGACCGCGCCGGTGAGCAGCGTCGGCCTCGCGGTCGCCGACCTGACCGACGCCCAGAAGCGCGAGTTGAAGGTCAAGAATGGTGTCCGAGTCGAAACCGCGGAGGGCATCGCGGCCCGCGCTGGCCTGGCCGCCGGGGACGTGATCCTGACCGTCGACAACGTGGAAATGACCAGCGCCAAGCAGTTCGATGCCCTGCTCGCCAAGGCTGACAAGAACAAGGCCATGACCATGCTCGTCCGGCGCGGTGATGCAGCAACCTTCCTTATCCTGCGCCCGCCGAAGTAATTTTTCGGCAGATGTGTGCGCACGCTCACTCAGCTGATTGGGCTGGTTCTCAAGTGTCGAAATCGGTGTCGCGCGCGTGCGTGAGCTGCGCCCGCGAGCAGGTGCTTCCGGCCGGAAACTTGCCCCCAGCACATCCACAGGCAATTGTGGATAATCTGTGGATGAAATTCCCTGTTGGTGACCTGCAACGCGAAGAAATCAAGCACTGGCGCGGCTTGCAGCGGGGTCGTTTTGGTTAGAATGAGGCCCCAACAAGCAGTTGCCAAACGTTTTGTTGGAAGGCGCGTCAGTAATTCGACGTGCCTTTTTTTTAGCCTCAGCGCGGCACTTTGCAGCGCGCTTTTTGCCTTCACATCGCCTCGCGGTGTGAGCCTCGTCGCAGCGGCCGCGCCGTTGTAGCCAAAGACAGAGGCCGCTCCAGTTCCACTCTCGAAACGCATGCAGCACATCCGCAATTTTTCGATCATTGCTCACATCGATCACGGCAAGTCGACGCTCGCCGATCGATTGATCCAGCGCTGTGGCGGATTGAGCGAACGTGAGATGGAAGCGCAGGTGCTCGACTCGATGGACATCGAGCGCGAACGCGGCATCACGATCAAGGCGCAAACCGCAGCGCTGCACTACACCGCGAAGGACGGGCAGGTCTACCAGCTCAACCTGATCGACACCCCCGGCCATGTCGACTTCTCTTATGAAGTGAGCCGATCGCTCTCGGCGTGCGAGGGCGCGCTGCTGGTGGTCGACGCGAGCCAGGGCGTCGAGGCGCAGACGGTTGCCAACTGCTACACCGCGCTCGATCTCGGCGTCGAGGTCGTGCCGGTGCTGAACAAGATGGACCTGCCGCAGGCCGATCCGGCGCGCGCGCGAGAGGAGATCGAAGACGTGATCGGCATCGACGCCGAGAACGCGATCCCCTGCAGCGCGAAGACTGGAGAAGGCATCGACGACATTCTCGAGGCGGTGGTCAGCCGCATGCCTGCGCCGCGCGGGCGCGCAGACGGCCCGCTGCGCGCGATGATCATCGACGCGTGGTTCGACAACTACGTCGGCGTCGTGATGCTGGTGCGCGTGGTCGACGGCACGCTGACCCGCGGCGAGCGCATCCGCCTGATGGCGAGCGACGCGGTCTACGGCGCCGATCAGCTCGGCGTGTTCACGCCGAATTCGGTGGCGCGCGAGAAGCTCTCGGCCGGCGAGGTCGGCTTCATCATCGCCGGCATCAAGGAGCTGCAGGCGGCCAAGGTCGGCGACACGATCACCGTCGAGAAGAAGCAGCCGAACAATGCCGGCGTCGCCGCCGAAGCCTTGCCGGGCTTCAAGGAAATCCAGCCGCAGGTGTTCGCGGGTCTCTACCCCACCGAGGCCAGCGAGTACGACCAGCTCCGTGATGCGCTCGAAAAGCTCAAGCTCAACGACTCGTCGCTCCGCTACGAGCCGGAGGTGAGCCAGGCGCTCGGCTTCGGCTTTCGCTGCGGCTTCCTCGGCCTGCTGCACATGGAGATCGTGCAGGAGCGGCTCGAGCGCGAATTCGACCAGGACCTGATCACGACAGCGCCGTCGGTCGTGTACCAAGTGGCACTGAACGACGGCACGATCCTGCAGGTCGACAACCCTTCGAAAATGCCCGACCTCGGCCGCATCGCCGAAATCCGCGAGCCCATCGTCACCGTACAGCTCTACATGCCGCAGGAATACGTCGGCCCGGTGATGACGCTGGCCAATCTCAAGCGCGGCGAGCAGAAGAACATGGCCTACCACGGCCGCCAGGTCATGATCACCTACGAGATGCCGCTGGCCGAGATCGTGCTCGATTTCTTCGACAAGCTGAAGAGCGTCTCGCGCGGCTACGCGTCGATGGACTACAACTTCCTCGAGTACCGCGCGGCCGATGTCGTCAAGGTCGACATCCTGCTCAACAACGAGAAGGTCGACGCGCTCTCGATCATCGTCCACCGCAGCCAGAGCCAGTACCGCAGCCGTGCCGTGGTTTCCAAAATGCGCGAGCTGATTTCGAGGCAGATGTACGACGTGGCGGTACAGGCCGCGATCGGGGCCAACATCATCGCGCGTGAGACAATCAAAGCGCTGCGCAAGAACGTGATCGCCAAGTGCTACGGCGGCGACATCACACGCAAGAAGAAGCTGCTCGAAAAACAAAAAGCCGGCAAGAAGCGCATGAAGCAGATCGGCTCCGTCGAGGTGCCGCAAGAGGCCTTCCTGGCCATTCTCCAAGTGGACGACTGATGGGTTTGCTGACGGGTCTGCTGTACGCTTGCCTCACGGTCTTCGGGGTCGGCTGGTATCTTGGAAAGTGGTCGGGCAACTTCTCGTTGGCCCTGTTCGTGCTGACCGTGGTCACGTTCGGTTATTGGCTGGCGGAACGCTTCTACTTCCAGCCGCGCCGCTTGCTCGCCGTCGAGACCTTCGAGAAAGACGACGCCGCACGACGTGCGCAGTTGGCTGGCAAAGGCATCACGCGGGTCGACGACCACTCTGCCGAGACGCGCCAAGCCTTGTTGCTGCAGCCCTGGTGGCTCGACTGGACAGCGGGCCTTTTCCCGGTGATCCTGGTGGTGTTCCTGCTCCGCTCGTTCCTGTTCGAGCCGTTCAAGATTCCGTCGGGTTCGATGATGCCGACACTGCTCGTGGGCGACCTGATCCTCGTCAACAAATTCCACTACGGTGTGCGGCTGCCGGTGGTCAACAAGAAGATCATCGCCAACCACGATCCGGCGCGTGGCGATGTGATGGTGTTTCGCTTTCCCAAGGACCCGAGCACCGATTTCATCAAACGCGTCGTCGGTCTGCCCGGCGACGAGGTCACCTTCCGAAACCAGCAGGTCTACATCAACGGCGAGGCGGCTCTGCTCAAGGCCGACCCTCCGCCCGGCTTCTACGACGAAGATTCGCGCAGCTACATGTCGTCGTTCGACGAAAAGCTCGGGGCCATGGACCACAGGATCCTCATTAATCCTCAATCCATGCCTTTTTGGAAAGCGCAGGAGGGCAGCCAGTTTCCGTTCCGCGACAACTGCCGCTACAGTGCCGACAGCGTGACGTGCAAGGTGCCGCCCGGCCACTATTTCATGATGGGCGACAACCGCGACAACTCGCTCGACTCGCGTTACTGGGGCTTCGTGCCAGACGAGAACATCGTCGGCAAGGCGTTCTTCATCTGGATGAATTTCGGCGACGTGAAGCGCATCGGTTCGTTCCGCTGAGCGAGCGACGCGGCAAGGAGGCGTGCGGATGATCGCAGCGGGAGGCAAGGCCGGCAGCCAACGCGGCGTCAGTTTGTTCGGGCTGCTGTTCTGGGCCGTGGTCGTCGGTTTCCTGGCGCTCATCGGCATGCGTGTGCTGCCGGCGCTCAATGAGTTCTTCACCATCAAGCGAGCGATCAACAAGGTCGTCACCGAAGGCACGACCGTGCCGGAGATCCGCGCGGCCTTCGAGCGCCAGAAGGACGTCGAGTACTCGATCACGTCGATCACGAGCAAGGACCTGGCGATCACGAAGGAAAACGACAGGATCGTCGTGAGCTTCGCGTACGACAAGGAAGTGGAACTCGTGAAGCCCGTTTTCCTTCTGATCAAGTTCGAGGGCCGTTCGAACTAGACTTCGTTCCGGCTCGCTTCTCGTCTTTCACGCGAGCCGTCTTCAACGCATGGATTCCCGCCTCGTCGCCCTGCAGCAGCGCATCGGCCACCGGTTCTCCGACCCGGCCCTCATGCAACGCGCACTGACCCACCGCAGCCACGGCGCCGACCATAACGAGCGGCTCGAATTCCTCGGCGACGCGGTGCTCAGCCTCGTCGTCTCCAGCCTGCTGTTCGACCGGTTCGGCGATTCCGACGAAGGCGACCTTTCGCGCGTGCGTGCCCACCTCGTGCGCGAAGACAGCCTGCACCGCGCTGCGCTGCAAATCGGCCTGCCCGAGTCGCTGCGCCTCGGCGAAGGCGAGGCGCGCGGCGGTGGCGCATTGCGCGCATCGATCCTCGCCGATGCGCTCGAAGCCTTGCTCGGTGCCACCTTCCTCGACGGCGGGCTGCCCGCGGCCCAAGCCCTCGTGCAGACGATGTTCGGCGAGATCATCGAAACGACCGACGCTGCGAGCTGGGCGAAAGACGCCAAGACCGAGTTGCAGGAATGGCTGCAGGCGCGACGGATCAACGTGCCCAGCTATCGCATCACGGCCACTCGCGGGCAGGCGCATGCGCAGACGTTCGAGGTCGAGTGCGCCGTGCCTGCGCTCAGCCTGCGCGAAACCGGCGAAGGCAAGTCGCGCAGGACGGCCGAGCAGGAAGCGGCGCGCCGCATGCTGCATGCCCTGCGCCTGTCCGACCAGCCCGGCGGCGCGCTGCAGTCCTGATGGCCGCCGACGAAGGCCTCGCGTCTTCGAACATCCCGAGCACGCCGCAGCGCTGCGGCCTCGTCGCCATCGTCGGGCGCCCGAACGTCGGCAAGTCGACGCTTCTGAACGCGCTCGTCGGCCAGAAGATCAGCATCACCTCGAGCAAGGCGCAGACCACGCGCCATCGCATCACCGGCATCCTCACGCGCGGCGTTGCGCAGTTCGTGTTCGTCGACACGCCGGGCTTCCAGACGCGGCACGTGGCGGCATTGAACCGCTCGCTCAATCGCGCCGTGACCGGCACGGTCTCCGACGTCGACGTGATGCTGCTCGTCGTCGAGGCGGGCAAGTTCGGCAGCGACGACGCTTCGGTGCTGGCCCTGCTGCCGCCGACCAAGCCGGTGCTGCTCATCGCCAACAAGCTCGACGAGATCAAGCGCCGCTCTGATCTCGCGCCGTGGCTGCAGAAGATGCAGGCCCGCCACCCGTTCGCCGAATTCGTGCCGCTCAGCGCCAAGAAATCGAGCGACGTGGAGCGGCTGCTCGGCATCGTCGAGCCCTACCTGCCCGAACAGCCATGGTTGCACGAAGCAGACGCGCTGACCGACCGCAGCGACCGTTTCCTGGCCGCCGAGATCGTGCGCGAGAAGCTGTTCCGGCTCACCGGCGACGAGCTGCCCTACACGTCGACGGTCATCATCGACCGCTACGAGGAAGAGGGCAACTTGCGCCGCATCGCTGCCACCATCGTGGTCGAGCGCGACGCGCACAAGGGCATGGTCATCGGCAGCGGCGGCGAGCGGCTCAAGCGCATCGGCTCCGAGACGCGTCAGGAACTCGAGCGCTTGCTAGGCGCCACGGTGTTCATCGAGCTGTGGGTCAAGGTGCGCGGCGGCTGGGCCGACGACGAAGCGCACCTCCGCTCCTACGGCTACGAATAGCCCGCGCGCCGCACCTCGCACGTCGCCGGTGGTCACGCGCTCCGCTCGCCAGGCGCCGCTCGCGGCATACGTGCTGCATCGCTACGACTGGAGCGAGTCGAGCCTGATCCTCGACGTGTTCACGCGCGAGCAGGGCCGGATCGCGGTCGCTGCCAAAGGCGCGAAGAAGCCGTTCTCGCAATTGCGCAGCGTGCTGCTGCCGTTCCAGCGCATCCAGGTGACGCTCGGCCGAGCGCCTGCCGACAGCGAGATGCGCGAGGTCGACACTTTGCGAGCAGCGGAGTGGACCGGTGGGCTGGCGATGCTGACGGGCGCTGCACTGTTCAGTGGCTTCTATCTGAACGAGCTCCTGATGAAGCTGTTGGCGCGGCACGATCCGCACCCGCTGTTGTTCGATGCCTATGCGGCGACGATCGCATCGCTCGGCAGTGCGCGCGAGGCCGAGGCGCAGGCGGCGTTGCGCGCCTTCGAGCTCGTGCTGCTGAAGGAGATCGGCCTGCTCCCCGACCTCGGCACCGAGACCGCTTCGCAGCGCGCGGTACGGCCTGAAGCACGCTTCCGGTTGCTGGCCGATGCGGGTGTCGTCGAGACCCTCGACGACGGCGATGCGAGCACCAGCGGCGCCACGTTGCTCGCCTTGCGCGATGCGCTCGCGGCCGGCGACCTGCGCGCTTTGCAGATCGCGGCGCGCGGCGCGCTCACCGAGCTTCGACCCTTGTTGCGCGCACAGCTTCACTATCATCTCGGCTCCTCGCAGCTGCGAACCCGCCAGGTCATGATCGACGCGCAGTCGCTGGGCCTGTGAACGCACGATGAATCCGATGATCACCACCGGCCTCGACGGTCACCGCCGCGGTACGGCGCTTTCCGTCAACGTCAACAAGATTGCGCTGCTGCGCAACCAGCGCGATCTCGCGATCCCGAGCGTCGTGGGCCTGGCGACCGTCGCGCTCGAAGCCGGCGCGCACGGCATCACCGTGCATCCGCGGCCCGACGAGCGCCACGTGCGTCGGCACGATGTCGCCGATCTGCACGCGCTCATGCGCGGCTGGCCGGAAGCCGAGTTCAACCTCGAAGGCAACCCGTTCCACAACCTGATGGAGCTCGTTCGCGAGGTGCGGCCGCAGCAGTGCACCTTCGTGCCCGACAGCGCGGAGCAAGCGACTTCCGACCACGGATGGGACTTCGCGGCCGACGGCGAGCGGCTCGCACCGCTGATCGACGAAGCGCGCTCCCTCGGCGTTCGCGTGAGCCTGTTTGTCGATGCGGATCCGGGTGCGATGGCCGCGGCGAAGGCCATCGGCGCCGATCGCGTCGAGCTCTACACCGAGCCGTTCGCGCAGGCTTGGGGCACACCGCGGGAAGGCGCCGTGCTCGAGCGCTTTGCCGCCACGGCACGCGCTGCCGCGGCTGCCGGGCTCGGCGTGAACGCCGGTCACGACCTCAACCGCGACAACCTCGGCCTGTTTCTCGCGGAAGTGCCGGGCGTGCTCGAGGTCTCGATCGGTCATGCGCTGATCGCCGATGCGTTGCTGCTCGGCATGCGCGAGGCCGTGCGTGCCTACCTCGACGTGATCGCCAGCGCCGCTGCGCGCTGAGCCAGCGGCCGAGCGCAGGTGATCTTCGGCGTCGGCACCGACATCTGCGACGTGCGCCGCATCCGCGCGGTGCTCGCGCGCCGCGGTGATCGTTTCGCCGAGCGCGTGCTCGGGCCGCACGAGATCGGCGTGTTCCATGCGCGACGCGTGCAGCTCGAGGAGCGCGGCATCCGCTACCTCGCCACGCGCTTCTCGGCCAAGGAGGCCTTTTCGAAGGCGATCGGCTTCGGCATGCGAACGCCGATGACCTGGCGCGGCTGCGAGATCGTCAAGCGATCGAGCGGCAAGCCCGAAATCCGCCTGCATGGCGCGCTGGCGGAATGGTTCACGCAGCGCCGCCTGGTGGCGCACGTGAGCGTCACCGACGAGGCCGACTACGCGGCCAGCTTCGTCATCGTCGAGACCCTGGAGACAACACCATGAGCAGCAAGAAGAAGCAGAAGAAGGCGCTGAAGGCCGCACGCGAAGCCTACGCCGAAGGCCGCCAGGCACCGGTCGTGCTCGACATCGCATCGACCGCACTCGATGCCGACGACAAGCGCCGCCTCGCCGACCCGCTCGTCGGCGGGCTGATCCTGTTCGCACGCAACTGGCAGGGTCGGCAGCAGCTCACCGAGCTCGTGGCGGAGATCAAGGAGGTGCGGCCCGACGTGCTGGTGTGCGTCGATCACGAGGGCGGCCGCGTGCAGCGCTTTCGCACCGACGGCTACACCCACCTGCCGCCGATGCGCGCGCTCGGCGAGATGTGGATGGACGATGCCCATGCCGGCCCCGGCACCGGCGCCATGCATGCGATGCAGGCGGCCCAAGCGGCGGGCTACGTGCTCGGCGCCGAGCTGCGCGCGTGCGGTGTCGACCTCAGTTTCACGCCGGTGCTCGATCTCGACCACGGTGCGAGTTCGGTGATCGGCGACCGAGCCTTCCATCGCGACCCGCGCGTGGTCTCGATGCTTGCTGGCGGCCTGATGCACGGTCTGCTGCAGGCCGGCATGCACAACTGCGGCAAGCACTTCCCCGGCCACGGCTACACGCATGCCGACAGCCACTTCGACATGCCCGTCGACGACCGGTCCCTCGAACACATCCTCGCCGACGACGCGCGGCCGTACGAGTGGCTTGCCGGCTCGCTGGCCAGCGTGATGCCGGCACACGTCGTCTACACGCAGGTCGACCCGCGCCCCGCCGGCTTCTCCGACCGCTGGCTCAAGGAGATCCTGCGCGGCCAGCTCGGTTTCGACGGTGCGGTGTTCAGCGACGACCTGAGCATGGCCGGCGCACGCCGCCTCGGCGGCGCGGAACTCGGCTATCCCGAAGCCGCCGTACTCGCACTGCAGGCCGGCTGCGACCTCGTGCTGCTGTGCAACCAGTCGGTCGACGGCGGTGCGGCGGTCGATGCCTTGCTCGACGGCCTGCACGACGCGCGCGAGCACGGCCGCTGGCACGACGACGCCGACAGCGAAGCGCGTCGCCGCGCCTTGCTGCCGCAGTCGCCCCCGCTGGCGTGGGACGAACTCATGCACGCCCCGGCGTATCAGCGCGCGCTCGAGCGCTTGCCTTAGGCGAACCCGCAGCGCGCCCTCACGAGCGCGCTGCCGGCGGCATCACGGCTTGACGGCGCCGCCCGCGTTCTGCTCGAACGGCAGCTTGATCTGCGAGAGATCCTTTTTCGTCTCCACCAGCACGAGCGCGCCTTCGTCGATGCGCTCCGCCTTTTTGATCTCGCGCGGCACGCGGATCTCGGCGGGCACGGCGGCCATTGCCTCCTGCGCCGAGCGCATCTTGGCCGCGTCGGAGCTCACCCACTGCAACCCGGCCGATTCGGCCACGGCCACGAGCGAGTCCATCGGCAGCGCGTAGGGCTGTGCCGGAGCAGCCGGCACCTCAGCAGGTGCCGCAGCAGTTGCCGGAATATGCGCCGCGGGCGCTGCCGACTCGGCTGCAACGGCCATCGCCGGCTCGGGATCGCGGTGCGCCATCGGCTGCGGCTCGCGATAGGCTGCCACTGCGTCATGGCCCATCTCGGTCGTCGCGGGCACGGCGTCTTGCCCGGGGTCGCGAGCTTCGTGCGTCACCGGACCTGCGCTCTGCGCATCGCTCGTCGACGCATCGTCGGCCCCGCGAGAGTCGCCTTCACGCGGCGCGCGATCGCGTCCGCGGCCACCGCGGCTGCGCCGGCGCGATCCTTCGGGGCGTGCTTCGCCATGGCCGTTGTCGCCCATGCCGGTCGCTTCCGCGCCTTCGACCGCGTCGCCGGTCAGAGCCATGCCCTCGCCGTCGAACGAGGCGGGTGTCGAGGGCTGGTCCGCAACAGCGCGCTGCGACGGTGCTTCGCCGTCCGAAGGCGCTTCTGCACCGGCTTCGCCAGGGGCGGCACCGGCTTCGCCGTTGGCTGGCATGTCGCCACGGGGCGCGTCGTCGCGGTCACGGCCTCGGCCACCACGGCGGCTGCGCCTGCGGCCGGCCTGGCGCTCTTCGCCCGAGCCTTCACCGCTTTCCGCGCTGGCGGGGTCCGGCTGGGTGTCGACGAACGACACGGCGGAGTTTTCGTCGTTGGCAGCATCGGCCTGTGGCGCATCGCCAGCAACGCTGGCACCGCGACCGCCTCGGTCGCCGCGTCCGTTGCGTCGACCGTCGCCGCGACCCGCATCGCTGCCTTCGCTGCGCGGCTCGCCGCGCGCTTCATCGCGGCCCGGGCCGCGAGCTTCGCCGCGACCTTCGCCACGTCCTTCACCACGTCCTTCACCACGATTGCCGCCGCGCTCGCCCTGCACACCACCACGTGCTTCACGCGACTCACGCGGCTCGCGAGGTTCGCGTGGTTCACGCGGTTCGCGGGCGTCGCGTTGTTCCGCCCCTGGCTCCCCCGCTTCTGCACGCGCGCCTTCCGGCGGGCGCTCGTTGCGGCGACCGCCGCGGCTGCCTGCTTCCGAGGATTCGGCACCGCGTTCACCGCGTCGGCCATCGCGACCGCCACGACCACCTCGGCCGCCACGCTCCGAACGATCGCCCGAGCCGCGCTCACCGCGTTCGCGCCGGGGCTCGTCGCCGGGCTTGGCTGCCGGTGCGGGCAAGGCGGCGAGCGGTGCCGCAGCCAAGGCTGGCGCTTCCGGAGCCGGCGAGAAGATGTTCTTCACCCAGCCGAAGAAGCCACCGCCCGCAGGCACGGCCGGAGCCGGTGCGGCCACGGGCGCGCGCACGGCGGCAACGGGCGCCAGGGGCGCCGATGCAGCCACCGGTGCGGCGACGCGCGGCTCGCGTTCCACCGGCTTGGGCGCAGGCGTCTCGGGCAGGATGCCCTTGATCACCGGCTCCTGCTTCGGCTTGGTCTTCTCGCGCCGCGTGATGCCGACCTCGTCTTCCTGCTCGTCGACCATGGTGTAGCTGGCCTGCAGGTTCTCGAGGCGCGGGTCGTCGTGACGCAGCCGTTCGAGCCGGTAGTTCGGCGTCTCGAGGTTCTTGTTCGGCACCAGCAGCACGGTCACGCGCTGCTTGAGTTCGATCTTGGTGATCTCGGTGCGCTTCTCGTTGAGCAGGAACGAGGTCACTTCCACCGGCACCTGCACGTGCACGGCGGCGGTGTTGTCCTTCATCGACTCTTCCTGGACCATGCGCAGGATCTGCAGCGCGCTGGACTCCGTGTCGCGGATGTGGCCGGTGCCGTTGCAGCGCGGGCAGGTGATGTGGCTGCCTTCGCTGAGCGCCGGGCGCAGGCGTTGACGGCTCATCTCGAGCAGGCCGAACTTGCTGATCGAACTGAATTGCACCCGGGCGCGGTCGGAGCGCAGCGCGTCGCGCAGGCGCGTCTCGACTTCACGCCGGTTCTTCGACTCTTCCATGTCGATGAAGTCGACGACGATCAGGCCGCCCAGGTCGCGCAGGCGCATCTGGCGCGCGATCTCGTCGGCGGCTTCGAGGTTGGTTCTCGTCGCCGTTTCTTCGATGTCCGAGCCGCGCGTCGAGCGGGCCGAGTTCACGTCGACGGACACCAGTGCCTCGGTGTGGTCGATCACGATCGCGCCGCCCGAAGGCAGGTTCACGGTACGCGAAAACGCGGTCTCGATCTGGTGCTCGATCTGGAAGCGGCTGAACAGCGCCGCGTCGTCCTTGTAGCGCTTGACCTTGTGCGCCGTCTCCGGCATCACGTGGCTCATGAACTGCTGGGCCTGGTCGTAGATGTCGTCGGTGTCGATCAGGATCTCGCCGACGTCGGCGGTGAAGTAGTCGCGGATCGCGCGGATCACGAGGCTCGATTCCTGGTAGATCAGGAACGCGCCCTTGCCGGCCTTGGAAGCGCCGTCGATGGCGGTCCAGAGCTTGAGCATGTAGTTGAGGTCCCACTGCAGCTCGGGAGCGGTGCGGCCGATGCCGGCGGTGCGCGCGATCAGGCTCATGCCCTTCGGGTAGTCGAGCTGGTCGAGGTTTTCCTTCAGCTCTTCACGGTCTTCGCCCTCGATGCGGCGCGAGACGCCGCCCCCGCGCGGGTTGTTCGGCATCAGCACCAGGTAGCGGCCGGCCAGGCTCACGAACGTGGTCAGCGCCGCTCCCTTGTTCCCGCGCTCTTCCTTTTCCACCTGCACCAGCAGCGAGTCGCCGTCGCGAATGGCGTCTTGAATGCGCGCGGTGCGGGCGTCGGTACCTTCGCGGAAGTAGTTCTTCGAGATTTCCTTGAACGGCAGGAAGCCGTGGCGGTCTTCGCCATAGTCGACGAAGCACGCCTCGAGCGAAGGCTCGACGCGCGTCACGACCGCCTTGTAGATATTGCCCTTGCGTTGCTCGCGGCCCTCGATCTCGGTCTCGAAGTCCATGAGCTTTTGCCCATCGACGATGGCGAGGCGGCGCTCTTCGGGCTGCGTCGCGTTGATCAGCATGCGTTTCATCTGCACTCCTTCGGCGCGGCCCTCTTTGGGCACGCGCTCACGTCCAACCACCGCGGCGTAGGCCGCAAGTGGCGATCAGATGCACGAGAAACGAGAAAGAGAACCGGAAGGAATCGCCCTGGACTGAAAGCGGGCCGGCACGGTCAGACGACCGCGGGCACCTTCAGCGTTGGCGCGCGCGAAACAGTGGTGTGGCAGGTGGATTGCACAGTTGCGGTCACTGGACGCAAGCCGCAGCGCGGGGAGACGGTAGACAACGGCGGTGGCCGTTGAGCGTCTCTCGTCTGCAGCTGGAAAACCTTGTCGTGGGTTCTTTCTAGTTGGCTCTTCCGCCGCATGCTCGTGGCCGCTCGCGTCACGTAGGGAACGCTGCCTGCCGGAGCGATGCGGCGTCGCATCACCATGTGGCCGAATCGATCTCGGCCGCCACCTTTCGCCGCAGTGCGCCGCGTGATGCGACGCTAAACTCTGAAGAATCAACGACTTGCGACAGCCGGGTGGACCAAAAGATTATAGGGGCCAGAGGCGGTCGTTCTGCACCGCGGGCCGCCGGCCCGGCCTCTGCCGCACCGAAGCCCCAGGCACCGAGCGTGACGAATGTCCGAATCGACGGTGGCTCGGCCGGCCAGCGTCTCGACAACTTCCTCGCCAAGACGCTCAAGGGCGTGCCACGCACGCATCTCTACCGCGTGATCCGCTCCGGCGAGGTGCGCGTGAACAAGGCGCGCGCCGCGGCCGACACGCGACTCGAACTTGGCGACAAGGTGCGCATCCCGCCAGTGCGGGTCGCCGACCGCAGCGCCGAGCCGCCGGCACCGCCGCGCGAATTTCCGGTGGTGCACGAAGACGATCAGCTCATCGCCATCGACAAGCCGGCCGGAGTGGCCGTGCACGGCGGCAGTGGCGAGAGCTTCGGCGTGATCGAACAGCTTCGCCGCGCGCGGCCGGCCGCCGAGTTCCTCGAGCTCGTGCACCGGCTCGACAAGGAGACCTCGGGCCTGCTGCTCATCGCCAAGAAGCGCTCGGCGCTGGTGGCGCTGCAGAACGACCTGCGCTCGCGCAACCCCGATCGCGCCTTCGGCAAGACCTATGCAGCGCTGGTGGCCGGCAGCTGGCCTGAGTCGCTCAAGGTGATCGACATCGCGCTGCACAAGTTCGTCGATGCCGAAGGCACGCGCCGCGTGCGCACGACCGATGCGGCCGACGAGCAGGGCCGCCGCTCGATCACGCTCGTGAAAGTGGCGCGCCGCTACGCTGCCTTCACGCTGCTCGAGGTCACGATCAAGACCGGCCGCACGCACCAGATCCGCGTGCACCTGGCCAGCTCGGGCTTCCCGATCGCGGGCGATCCGAAGTACGGCGACTTCGCGCTCAACAAGGCGCTCGCGCGCGGCACGGCCGTGCCCGGCACGCGCTTCGAGCGCATGTTCCTGCACGCGCGGCGCCTGCGTTTCGTGCATCCTGCAACCGGCGAGCCGCTCCAGGTCGAGGCTCCCCTGCCCGACGCGTGCGAACGTCTCCTGCACGCACTCGTCCGAACCCCGGAACCGCACCCATGACCCCGACGCCTGCGCGCCGCTTCGACCTCGTCGTGTTCGACTGGGACGGCACCCTCTTCGACTCCACGCGCCTGATCGCGCGCTGCATCCAGAAGGCCTGCGCCGACGTCGGCACCACCGTGCCGAGCGACCGCGACGCGAGCTACGTGATCGGCCTCGGCCTGGGCGATGCGCTCGCCCACGCCGCGCCCGACCTGCCGAAGGGGCGCCACCCCGAGCTCGCCGAACGCTACCGGCACCACTATTTCCAGAGCCAGCACGACATCGTGCTGTTCGACGGCACCGCCGAGATGCTCACGGCGCTCAAGGAGCGCAACGTGCGTCTCGCCGTGGCCACCGGCAAGACCCGCCGCGGCCTCGACGAAGCCTTGCGTCTCTCGCCGCTCGCGGGCCTGTTCGACGCCACCCGCACCGCCGACGAGACGCGCAGCAAGCCCGACCCATTGATGCTTCACGAGTTGATGCGCGAGATCGGCACGCCGGCCGCTCGTACCTTGATGATCGGCGACACCACGCACGACCTGCGGCTCGCCGCCAACGCCGGCTGTGCGAGCGTGGCCGTGAGCTTCGGAGCGCACGAGCCGGAGGAGTTCGAGACGCACGGCCCGTTGCACGTCGCCCATTCCACGGCCGAGCTGGCAGCCTGGCTCGAAGTGCATGGCTGAAGCAGGCGAGGGCGGTCGGCCGCTGCGGTTCGTGCCGCTGGCGGCGCCACCCGAGCTGCCGCCGCAGCGGCTGTGCGCATCGAGCGAACTCGAGGAAAAGGGCCTGGCCTTTCTTTTCGACACGCTGCACTTTCACGAGCCTCAGCGCGCCTTTGCGCTGCGCTTCGAGGGCCGCGTCGTGGCCTATCTCAACCGCTGCGTGCACGTGCCCACCGAGATGGACTGGCAGCCGGGCGAGTTTCTCGACAGCGCCAAGGAATTCATCCTCTGCTCGATTCACGGCGCAGCCTACGACCCGCGCAGCGGGCAGTGCATCGGCGGGCCCTGCGGACGCGGCAAGCTGGCGCCGCTGGCGGCACATGAAGAAGACGGCAGCGTCTGGTGGCAGCCGACGCGCGACACGCGGCCGGCACCGGCGAAGGCCGCTGCATCGCCAGTGTGATTCGCCGCTGAAGGCCCTGCCTCAACCCGCTGTCGACAGCCACCACGAGGCGGCATACAAACAGGCGTTGAACCAAAGGTGCAGCAGCGCGGCCGGCCACCACTCTCCGCTGATCTCGCGCGCACGGCCGTAAACGATCGAAACCGGGAACACCGCCAGCGCCAGCGGCCACGGGTGACGCCACAGATGGGCCGCCGCGAAGACGGCGCTGGTGGCCACGTTCGATCGCGTCAGCCACGGCGCGAGCCGATCCGTGCCGCGACGTCCGAACAGGCGCGCAAGTGCCGGCTGCAGGGCGCCGCGAAACACGATCTCCTCGGCCACCGACCACAGCGCGAGCACGCCCAGATCGCGCGCCGGCTCGCCGTGCGGGGTCGTGAAGCCGAAGGCCGCCGCTACGGCCGCGATCGGCAGCGCCAGGCAGGCCGATGCGAGCCAGAAGGCGCGGCTCCACCCATCGGCCCGCGCCATGTCACCCACGGGTCACCTGCTCGCGCTTCACTCCTACGACCTGGGCGTTCACGGCAACGGCGTGGCCGCCCTCGGCGAAGCGGGGGGCCAGACCTTCGCCAGCATCGTCGGCGCGGCCTATCGCCTCACCCTCGGCCTGAGCGGCGAAAGCCTCGGCACGTCGGTCGAGACGCTGCGCGTGAGCGCCGTGGTGTCGGTGCGCGGGTCGAAGCTGGCCGCCGGTCGGCCGAAGACCTCGACCGCGATCACCGTCTCCTGCA
>Ga0209512_1001815_pt1 | contig 24731 bp, 24 predicted proteins | sample frozenSSSSmetaG_FD_184142 | JGI IMG/M metagenome (GOLD analysis project Ga0209512, IMG submission 184142) | Glacier valley bacterial and archeal communities from Borup Fiord, Nunavut, Canada, to study Microbial Dark Matter (Phase II) -... | ecosystem: Environmental > Aquatic > Freshwater > Ice >...
GATAGAACCAGTTGGGATGGGTTGGCAGGGGGAGTTTAGCCTCAAATATTTTGGAGAGGTAGGTACCTTTGACCCAGCCTTTAGCGAGGGATTTAGCTATAGCTTGTTTGTGAGCCTGATTGCCACTTTTATCACTCTGGGTTGTGCCTTGCCTGCGGCTTACAAGCTGGCCCAAATTAACAGAAGGTGGATAGCCGGGATATTAATGCCGTTTCTGTTGGTGCTGGCGGTAATGCCTGTGATTGGTTACGGTTTACCCTTATCCGACCTATCCCGCCAGACGGGTTTGTATGGCAACTTTGGCGGGCTGGTATTGGCTTACGCTGGAATACAACTGCCACTTGCAATTTGGGTTTTACGCGGCTATTTGAGCAAAATACCCCCCGCTTTGGAGGAAGCCGCCCGGTTAGAAGGAGCCACCTGGACAACGGTGCTATGGCGTGTGGTGTTCCCGCTTGTATCAGGGGGCGTAGTGGCGACGGGCCTGTTAGTATTCGTCTTGAATTGGAATTTGTTCTTGCTGCCCAGTTTACTTACCGAACATTCTCCCCAGGTATTACCGATAGTTATGCGAGATTTTTTCGCCTTTGAGCGCGAATTGGAGTGGCCGACTGCCGCCGCTGCTTTGCTTGCCTCTCTTGCCCCGCCCTTTATTTTGGTATTGGTAGGGCAAAACAGTTTGGATAAATTCAGCTTAATTCCACCCGAAGTGCTGGCCTAACCAGGTAAATCTGGGCGATAACCCTAATTGGAGCAGAAAAAACATTGTTGCTGTAAACTGTCATCAATTTTGAGAATAAATAATTCAGTACCTACTCTTTGGTACTCAACCCAACAACTTATGCCCTTTTTGAGAACGGGCGAGTGCGTCAGGCAGTGGTTATGGCAATTGACCGCAAAACGTTGGTAGCCCTGGTCTATTTGTGGATAAACCCGCCTATTAGTTTTAAGAAAAACTGAATCTTTAGACAAAACAAAAGGAGTAAACTCTATGATAACCGTAATGAACCGTATTTTTGTAAATCCTGAATATGCCGACCAGTTCGAGGAGAACTTTCAAAAACGCGCCGGGTTGGTAGATGAAATGCCCGGTTTTATCTCCAATCAGGTTTTGCGCCCGGTCAACGAGGGCGACCCTTATATCGTGCTGACCTTCTGGCAATCTCGCGCTCATTTTGAGGGCTGGGTTAAATCGGATGCTTTTGTGAAGGGTCACGCTCGTTCCGGCACACTGCCCAAAGAAGCTTTTACTGGTTCTAACAAGCTGGAAGTTCACGAGATTATCCAGGATAGCCGAATACCTGACCTGGAGCCAGAGCCACGTGGCAAAGCTTTTAAGATGCACGCCTGATTTATCAAGGTAATCTAGGCCACCGCAAGGACTAATACCAACTACGGTTTATGTTACTATTCAATAAACTTTGTAGGGTCGGGTTTCAAACCCGACCGGGTGGGGGTTTCCCTGAGTACAGTAGGGACAGGTTGTTCTAACTACACCCTTCCCGACCCGCAAAGCTTCGCCTAGCCAGTCCAGTTTTGCCTACTATATAAACTTTAGTTGGAACAGGACGGTTCGCCTGAAGCTATTCGGCTCTTGACATTAAACCTAAAACTATATATGTTATAATCAGCTAAGCGATTAACTTTGTGTATTACAGGCAAACCTCTAGCTCAAACTTTCTCCTGGAATTCAAACAATGAAACTTAAAAACCTGTTGGACGAACTTGAAAGTTTGAACCACCACCAACGAATAGGCCGAATGGTGGATTTAGGGAAAACCTCTCTGACTGACAAGTCTATTAAATCCACCCTGGGACAGTTTAAACCTTACCTGCAACAAAAAGCTCTAGCGATTATTTAGCCTGATGCTGGCTGTTGCGGGATTACCGAGCTTATGAAGCTCGCCGACTATGCTGACCGGAATGGAATTGCCGTTTGCCCTCACAACTGGCATAATGGCCTTATGACAATGGCAAATGCCCATGTCGTAGCGGCTCTAAGCCAGCCCCACCTGCTGGAACTTTGTATGATTCAAGGGCCGTTGCAGTGGGAAATTCTAAAGGAAAAACTGCTTATTGAGGATGGTTGTCTAAAAGTATCGGCGCAGCCAGGTTTGGGAGTTGAACTGGCCCACGCCCTGGAAACGCGCTTTCCCTATATTGAAGGTCATTTCAGTATCGAGGTAGCACGTTAAGGCCAAAAACTTAAATCTTTATTTGCTCGCTAGACCCAGCCTCTTTAACGATAATATTAAAAAGGAAAACGGAATATGCAATATACCCATCTTGGGCGAACGGGCTTACAGGTCAGCCGTCTCTGCCTGGGTACAATGAATTTTGGTACGCAGACCGATGAAGCGGAAAGTTTCGCCATAATGGATCAAGCCTTAGCTCAGGGCATAAATTTCTTCGATACCGCTAACGGTTATGGCGGTAAAATCGGCGAAGGTATTACTGAACAAATTATTGGTCGGTGGTTTGCTCAGGGGGGTGGTCGCCGTGAGAAGGTCGTTTTGGCTACCAAAGTTTATGGGAAAATGGGCGAATGGCCTAACCAATCGCAGCTCTCCGCCCGGCATATCCGCCAAGCCTGTGAAGAAAGCCTACGTCGTTTAAAGACCGATTATATAGACCTTTACCAGATGCATCATATAGACCGTCAGACACCCTGGGAGGAAATCTGGCAGGCGATGGAACAATTGGTGCGGGAAGGAAAAGTTATTTATGTTGGAAGTAGCAATTTTGCGGGCTGGCATATTGCCCAGGCCAATGAAATTGCTAAGAGTCGGCACTTTCTGGGGTTGGTCTCCGAGCAAAGTCTCTATAACCTCAATGCCCGTATGGTAGAACTTGAAGTCCTCCCCGCCTGTGAGAAGTATGGTCTTGGCTTAATCCCCTGGAGTCCGCTGGGTGGTGGATTACTGGCTGGAGTATTGAATAAACCGGAAGCTGGTCGTCGCGCCCAAGCTAGAATGGAAAAAGTTATCGAGCAGAATCGTGAGAAACTAGAAGCTTATGAGAACTTATGCCAGGAACTTGGTGAAGAACCTGCCAACGTAGCACTAGCGTGGCTTTTGTCGAATCCGCTCGTCACAGCCCCAATAATTGGCCCCCGTTCTACCGCTCAGCTCGATGGTTCGCTCCGCACGCTAGAAATTAAGCTAACCGGAGAGATTAGTAAAAAGCTTGACAAGATTTTTCCTGGGCCGGGCGGAGCAGCCCCTGAAGCTTACGCCTGGTAAGATAATTTAGAAAAAAGTCTTCATAGACTCTTTGCCAATTAAAAGGTGGTTATCCGTATCTTGAATCGAAAGAAATTTGCGACTAACACATTTTCAGGCTTTGCCCATCTGTTTCAGGCGGACCTCGGCATCCTTCTTTAAGTCCGCCAGATGTCCTTCGGTTAAATATGATTTAAAAGCGGCAGCCGCAGTGTCTACATTCTTGCGGCCTTGCTCAAGCTTGCCCAGTATAATAATATCCCAAGCTATTTTCGGCCTTTGCCGCTTTGGTATAAAGGTCGGCAGCTTTGTCTAGATTGCCCGCCGCTTCTTCTTTCTGCCCGTCCGGGATTAATAAGCCGAGTTTGGTAGCCTCGAAATTTTCGTCACCCGTCATACCCAGTTTATCAGCCTTATCAATCGAGTCGCGGGCCTCGTCGAAACGCCCCAACTCCACGTAAAGATAAGCCAGATTGTTATAGGTTGGAGGGCTTTGGGGGTCTAGCTTAATAGCTTGTTTGTATTCGGCTTCGGCCTCGTCGAATTTTTCCAGCTTGAATAACACTAATCCTAATTGTCCATGCAAAATCGCTTCGTCCGGCGCAAGCTTGATAGTATCTTTATAGGCCACCTCGGCTTTGTCATATTGTTTAGTTTCAAAATAAGCCTCAGCTAGATAATATTTAGTGTTGGGGTCTTGCGGCTGGATTTTGGTGGCCTGTTCATAGAGCGGAATTGCCTGGTCAAGCTGGTTTTTGCTGGCATAAACTGAGGCTAAGAAAAGCATAGCCTGGACATTGTTAGGGTCGGCCTTAATCACCGCTTGCAAAAGGGCAATCGCCTCGTCGCTTTTATTCTGGCGAAGTTGGGCCAGCGCTAGTTTTAGGGTTAGTGTGCTATTTTTCGGGTCTTGTTTTAATAAATCCTGGTATAGCTGCTCGGCTTTGGCAAACTCACCTGTTGCCATATATTCGTCGGCGATTTTCTGCTGGTCACTGACGTTGGGGGTGGCGGCTGGGGCGGTAGGGGGCAGGGGGCAAGGTGTTAGCGGCGTTAAAAACCACCGGGGTAGCTGTTGCCAGGGCGAGTTCGGCTTCGGGAGCAATGACATTAGTAGGAGTGGGGGCGAGAGTAGCGGTAGGGTTACTGCTACAGGCTACCAGCAATAAGGCTAAAATTGGTAAAAATAGCCAAACTCCAACTTTTTTCTTTATCGTCATAACCCTGTCCCCTGTTCCACTAGTCCTTTTGTAGTAATTCAGCCAGTTGTTCTATATACGTTATATGGGTTTCATCATGATAGACTAGAATTTGACTCAGTTTTTCCTCTGGCGTTGTGGCGGTACTATTATTCCCAGCGCGATTGTTTTCCTTGAATACTTGGTCAACTTGCCGCAGGTGTTCAAGTGGGTAGTAAGTGGTTAAAAGTTGTTGGATAGCCTGAATGTAGCTGACATAATAACGTCCCTCACTCACTAATTGACGACCAACTTCCCAAAAGTTAACGGTTACAGGCAACCAGGAATTAAATAATGAGCTACGTTCCTCATACATTAATAGACTATTCTCGGCTCGTTGCAAATTCAAGGACGACTCCTCCCAAACCCAGGTAGTAGTTTTAGCTTGCTCGCCCTCTCGTAACAGCTTCTCATAAGCACCATACCAATGCATGGTCATTGAAAACTCATCAATACAGTAATCGTTCCAACACTGCTCATCCACCCAGATTACAAAGCCGCCCTGGAAGCTACAACAAGATAGACTTGGATTAGCTAAATAATTCTTTACTATTCTTTCCAGATAAAGCGGCGCATACTTTACGGGCAACCAGGCTTGAATATCGTTATTTAATTCGGTTTCGACGTATTCTAAAGAAGCCCATTCTAGTGGTACGGGTAGCAGGAAACGAAAGGAAATTTCTGGTAGCTGATCGGATTCAGATTTTATTGTGTTCATCCTTGTGCATATTTTCTGGCGGGGTCAGGGCAGGCACGGGGACCTGCCCCTACAAAATTCCCCGGGCAATTTTACTCCTGTTTCAGGCGGATATTAGCATCCAACTCCTGGAATTTTTGCATAATATTGGAGTAGCCGCGCTCCACATACTGGATACCACGTACTTTGGAAGTGCCTTTGGCGATTGCCGCCGCGATTAGGTAGCTGAAACCCGCCCGTAAGTCGGGGATAGTAATATCCGCAGCCTTTAATGGAGTCGCCCCCTTTACCACGCAGCTATGTTCATGATCCATACTTTTGAAGCGGCAGGCTTTTTCGCCAAGACAGGTCTTGAAAAGCTGGATTTCCGCCCCCATCCGTTTCAGGTCTTCGGTATAGCCAAAACGCTTCTCATAAACCGTCTCGTGGACAACCGATAGCCCCTCCACCTGGGTCATCATCATCACAAAGGGCTGCTGCCAGTCGGTCATAAAGCCGGGATGCACATCGGTTTCCATCGCGATTGGCTTGAGATTGCCACCGGGATGATAGAAGCGAATGCCTTTATCCACTACCTCAAAATTTGCCCCGATCTGCCGCAGTTTGTTCAGGAAGGTCAGCATATGGGCCTGTTCTGCCCCTTCCACAATCACATCGCCCCCGGTAATCACCGCCGAAACCGCAAAACTGGCGGCCTCAATGCGGTCATTTATGACGGTGTGAGTCGCGCCGTGCAGCTTTTTGACACCCTCAATCTCGATAGTGCGGTCAACATCAAGGAAGATAATTGCTCCCATTTTTTGCAGCAGCATCACCAGGTCAACCACTTCCGGCTCAATGGCGGCGTTTTTGATAACGGTGCGCCCCTTCGCCAAAACGCTACTCAACAAGATATTTTCGGTTGCGCCCACGCTAGGATAGGGCAACTCGATCACCGCCCCGTGTAGCTCGCTGGCAACGGCGTAATAGCGTTCGTCTTGATAGGCAATTTTTGCCCCTAATTTTTCCAGAGCCTCAATGTGCCAATCTACCGGACGCGCCCCGATATTACAGCCACCCAGCATTGGGATTACCGCTTTGCCATGACGATGCAACAAAGGCCCAAGCAACAAAATAGGAATACGGTTCAGGCCGCTAAAGGCTAGAGGAACTTCAGGGGTGCGTATTTTAGGGGTTTTAAGCGAAAGTGAGCTGCCATCCCACTCGAAATCAAGCCCAACGCTGTTACAAACCTTGAGGGTGACATCGCTATCACCAATGCGCGGCACGTTGTGAAGAATAACTTCTTCTTCGGTTAAAAGGCTGGCAACAATTTGTTTGGTGGCGGCGTTCTTGGCCCCGGCAACTTTTACCCGGCCCTTGAGCGGTCTACCACCTTCTATTTCGTAATAATTCATTACACCTCCATAGTTTGGGGGTTATGCTCCAGGAAAGTGAACCTCCCTTCGTGCATAATCCGCTTGCTATCAATCCAAATGTTGCAGTTTTTGGCTATAGCGTCCACATGAGTGGGTGCGCTCCAACCAGCTCCGGTCTGACTGCCGTAGGGGTCGCCCAACGCGATGTGCATCCCCGGCAACTTCTCGTCCTGCAACAAGTTATAAATCATCTTCTTAACGCCGATATTAGCCCCGATAGCGAATTCGCCCACCCGGTTGCTGTTTTCGGCGGTGTGCACGTAACGCCAGAAATCGGTTTGTAAATATTTATTGTCGCACTGTACCGCCCGCAGATAGTTATTTTCGATTTCCAGGTAAATCGGATATTCTGCCAGACTGCCGTACATCTGGGAAAAATAATCACCGACTGTACCGTCCACCACGTAAATGCCGTTGACATTCTGGGGGGCAGTGAATACCTCCCCAGCAGGTAGATTCGACCAGATTTGCGGAGTAATCATCCCACAGGTTTTGATCCAATGCAATTCAGGGTCAAAAGTGGCCTCAATATCGGTTCCGGCTTCGGTTTTGCAGCTAATCGTTCGGCAATTTGCCACCATATCCAGAATCTTCTGCCCAATGCGGTCAACCATTGTATAATCGGCCCGCATTCCCTGTAACATAATATCGGGGGAAATCATCACCATATGAGCGTAGCGTACCAGATTACGCTCGATAACGCTAACAAACTGTTTGCGGGCGGGTAATTCTCCTTGCTGGGATTGCACGGCGTAGAGGGCCACCTGACTCTTGGCAATGGCCTCTAAAATCGGTTGGGGCATATTCAGAATGGGGCGGGTGGTATAATCCTCAATGACGTAACCTGTGACAAGCGCGCCCGCCTTTATCGCCGCTTCGTATAAAGCTGCTCCAATCTCGATGGTTTCCAGGTCGGTAACAATCGTCATAACCTCGCCCTCTTGCACCTTGAGGCAGGTTTTCATGGCGTTCTCTGCGCCAACCTGGAATTCAGGATTATAGGGTAATTCTTTTAAGCTATCGCTTAATAATCTATTTGAATAATCTGCAATTTTATTATTTTCTATCATTTTGGTACTTCCTTTTCAAAGTTGTCGGTCGTCGGTTGTCGGTTGTTGGAAAAATCCAAAATCAAACAACCAACAACTTTTTACTCGTTACTCGTTACTTATTACTGACGACTGACAACCGTATCGGGCATTTTACCACAAATTATTAAATAACGGATTTTCTGGGCTTAAAAACTAATCGCCTGTACTATGGCTATAGCACAGGCGACTTTGCAGAATTCAGGTTTAGGTTAAAGCCCCTCCATCGTTTCGGCCATAATGCGGTCAACCACTTTGCTAAAACTGCCCGTCTCGTTTAGCGTGGCAAGCTGACGGTCAGCACTGGTGCCATCGCGCAAGATGGTTTCGATATACTCAATTTCCTTGCGACTGCCCAGCCCGTCCACCACATCATCCACAAAATTCAGCAGTTCGCCCATTAGAACTTTGGTATCAACCTCAATGCCCTTGCCCAGGTCGAGCATTTTGCCTTCGGTGCCGTAGCGTACCGCCCGCCACTTGTTTTCCATAATCAGGGCGCGGCTGTAGTTGCGCCAGCCAATATTCTGTTCCCGCAATTTATAAAGTTTAGCGACCACCGCTTGAATGAGAGCCGCCAGTGCCAGGGTTTCTTCCAGGCGGGTGGGCATATCGCAAATCCGAATCTCAATAGTAGGGTAGAGTGGGTGCGGGCGGACATCCCACCAGATCTTCTTGCCATCGTCAATACAACCAGTGTTAATCAGGGTGGTAATATATTTGTCAAAGGCGGCATAACTTTCAAAATCGTCAGGAATACCAGTGCGCGGGAAACGCCCGAAAACCACCGAGCGGAAAGATTTTAGCCCGGTATTGCGGCCTAGCCAGAAGGGGGAACTGGTAGAAAGAGCCAGAATATGCGGCAGGAAGTAGCGCAGTTCGTTCATAATTTGTACCGCTAAATCTTTGTCATCAATTCCGATATGGACGTGCATCCCGAATATCAGAATCTCCCGAATGACATCTTGCAATTCTTCTTCCAAAACCCGGTAACGCTCGTGCTCGGTAATGGGTTGGGTTTGCCAGTTAGTAAAGGGATGTGTGCCAGCCGCCCCTAGTGCCAGCCCGTGCTTGAAAGCCAATTCGGCTAATAGCGTGCGGTTGCGGAGCAGGTGTTCGCGGGCCTCCTTGATGTTTTGGCAAACCGGGGTCACGGTTTCCACGCAACTCATTATCATTTCGGGTTTAATGTAGTCGCCAAAAATCGGCGTACCCATCGCGATTATCTCGGCGTTGCGCGGGCTTAATTCGTTGGTAGCGGGGTCTATCAGTTGAAATTCTTCCTCAACCCCTAGCGTAAATGTTGGTTTGGCATTTCCCATAGCTTTTCCTTATTCTATTATTACAAGCAGTTTTGGTGGTTATTAGTCAAAAGTCCAAAGTCTAAGGTCAAAAGTCAATGGATTTAAGTTTTGCGACTTTGGACTTTCGACTTTAAACTTTCGACACGTTATTTCAGACGCAGCCTTCCGGGTCGGCCCGCCGCACCTCGCCCTGACTTGGCCCCTCGATAATAAAGGTTGGGACGGTGCTGCCTGTTCCCGCCGTGACGTTTAGCAAGGCCACCGCCGATAGACGGGTTAATAACCCCGCCACTTCCCCCTCGAAAATGTAAGGATCACAATCCACCAAACGTTGTGCAAAAATCACCAGACCGTTATCCAGCACTGGGTAAGCCTCTTTAGCCACAATAACCTTTTCCTGCACCACAAAAGGCTCGGTCAGGGCCGCCTCGTAAGCTTGTTTCCAGCAAGCGTGGTCGCTCTCCCAGCCAATCGTGATGCCCTTGCCGCCGTACTCGTCATTGGGTTTTAGCACTAATCTATCCCTATTTTCCATGACAAAGCTCTCAAGGTCAATAGTTTCGCCTTTGTAGGTCGTTTCGCCATTACGCACCCGCCGCGTCCAGGGAATATGCAGGGCAATATTAGCCTGTTCTTCCGAGGTGAAATATTGCTGGTTGCGCTCGTCGGTCAGCAGTCCAAAAATCATCTTTTTATGGTAAATCTTGCAACGGAAGCTATTAATCATACAGACCGTGCCAGCTTCATAAGCCTGGAAAATCGGGCGACATTCATCGGCTTTCTGGATAAGCTCGCTACCCAGCACCCGTTTGAACAAAATATCAATCTCAAAATCTTTATAACGTAATCGCCCACCGCTATAGGTCAATTCGCGGGGGTCGCAAATTACGGTTGGTACGTCGTGTTGCAAAAAATATTCCTGCAACAGCTCGAATTCGGTGTAAGTTACTACCCCGTGCCAATCCACAATCGCAATGTTGGGAGTTTTGTAGGGGCGCGTGCCCAGATATTCCCGATAATTATTCAACAACATGTCTAGCAACTTGCCTTTGACATCAACGTGGCTGATGGGGAAGCGTTTAGCAAATTCTTGCATCACGGGCAAAGTCATGAATAGCTCAGACAGGCCATCCTCGTAAGCTGCTCCAGCGGGCGACTCGGCGTTATATTCCACAAAATGCATGGTGCTGCTTTCCTCGCCGATGCTTAAAAAGCTGTCCAGGCGGCTATGGGCACTAAAGGCTTTATAACCAGTATCAAACTCGAATAGGCGGCGTTCTTCGTCGGTCAGACCCACCTCGTCCAGCAAGCGGTTAGCCTCGGCTTTGTCCGGCCCCGTCATAACCTCGCCCAACTTGGCAATCGCCTGAGTGACGGCGGCACAGACCTGCTTTACATAATCGAATTGAGCGCGGGTTAATAGATGGGGGCGCAAAACATTGCAAAGGGGTCTGCCGCCAAAGGTCAATTTGCGTCCGGGCATCCCCTCAATTAACAAACGGGCACTTTCTTCGGTTAACTGACGGCTGTTTGCTAGTAGCGCGTGATAATAGGCCATCGCTTCTTCCAGCAAGGCCGCTTCCTGAGTCAATTCCACCACATCCATAAAAACCTAACTCTCTAAACAGTTATCGGTTGTCGGAAAATTCCGTAGGGGCGGGGTCTCCCCGCCCTGATAACCAAAAATATTCGTATGGGCAGGGTCTCGTGCCTACCCCAAAAATTTATTCACAAGGATGAACAGGAAATAGGGTCAGGGGTTGGGGGAATTCCGTAGGAGCAGGCTCTGTCCTGCGATTATCGGACGACGGAGCGTCCTCCTACGAAATTCCCTTTTCATCCTTCATCCTTCGTTCCCAACGGCGGCGGAGCCTTTGAGCAGACTATCCCAACGATAGCTTGGGTTTTGGGCTTTGATTTCTCCGGTGGCATAGCCGATAACCAGGTCGGTCATTGCGCCGATTACCCAATTATAATATTCCTCGCCCACGCTCCAGTAATCCATATCGGGGGCGGGGTTCAGGAAGTCAATGGCGTAGGGAATGCCGTCCCGAATAGCAAACTCCACCGTATTCATATCGTAGCCCAGCGCGTCACACAACTTCTGGCAATCGCCCACAATCCGGGCGTGCAATTCCGGCGAAAGGTAGTTTGGGTTAACAATATAGCGTCGTTCGCTAGGGGCATAGGGCATCACCTTAATGTTGTCGCGGCCTATCGCGTAGCAGCGTACATATTTATCGAACTCGATAGCCTCTTGCAAAACCATCGTTAGCTCGCCCGTCTGGTCGTAGCATTCCACCAGATGTTGCTCGTTGTAGACCTTATAGACATTTTTCCAGCCACCACCAACGGCGGGTTTCAGGAAGGCAGGTAGCCCGGTATAGGCCAAAATCTCGTCCCAGGGCATGGGGTATTTCAGGTTTCGTAGCGACTCGCTAACTATCCCCTGGATGTAAGCCTTGTTGGGCAGTACCACCGTTTTAGGATGCGCCACACCCAGACGATTGGCGATAGTTGACTCGATATATTTGTCGTCAGCCGTCCACCAGAAGGGATTGTTGATGACCACTGTGCCTTGCAGCGTGGCATTTTTAAGATAGCTGCGATAGTAAGGGACTTCGTGGCTGATACGGTCAACAATAACTTTATACTCACAGGGCTCGTCCATCATTGAGCCACCTAATACCACCATCTCGGCGACCACCCCGGCGTTCCTGGAATTAACTGAGTCCAGAAAAGCCTGGGGGAAAGTTCCCTCACGCCCTACAATCAGCCCGACTTTAAGCATTTCTTCACTCATTTTTGCTTTTACCCTTTGTTTCCTCATCAGCCATGACAACCTAACCCCCTAGCACCTTCTTTAGCACCCCCTGAGTACAGGAGGGGCAGGCGGATGGGGGAACAAAATTTTTTACTCGTTACTTTTTATTGACAACCAGCAACCAACAACTGACAACCGCCTACGCGAATTGGGTTTCGACCTGTGACAGGGTGGTTACTAACTCATTGGCGGCAGAAAGATTCTTCATGAGTTTCGCCATGTTTCCCTTGAGGTTCAGCTTCCCGGTCATAATAGCCTGTCGAGGGTCTAGCTCATCATTAATAATGGCCCGCCACGTTTCCAGAGCACCTTTAATAACAAACTCCGGGCTACGAGTTTCGGAGGTTTCCACCAGCAGAGCCTCGGTACATTTGCCGTTAGTCAGATTAATGTACATTGTTACATCTTGCGGGACGTTCTCGCTGGCATTTACCACAAAATAAAAATCGCCTTGCAGGTCGGCGGCAGCTTCGGCATATTTCTCGCTACTGTTAAGAGCCTCGGCAAATTTAGTCGCCCACTCCTGGGTTCCAAACAGGGCCATTATGCCCCCTCCTTTTTTTAAATAAACATTTTAAAGAGGCGGGTCTGTTACCCGCCCCGGTTTGTAACCTCGGTAGTCTGGCTAGTGGAAAGTCGCCGCCAATATTCCTTGATATTACAACTCATTATAATAAGGTCGTGGGTAGTGCCACTGGCATCCTTGATATGATCGGTCAGAATTCCTTCGTGGACATAGCCCATCTGCTTGAAAATTTTGATGGCTCCCAGGTTATCGGCCCGTACTTCCGCCGAAATCTTTTCCATACCAAGCTCGCCCGCCATCGTAAACATTTCGCTGGCTAAAATGCGGCCCAGCCCCAAACCCCGGTTATTCTCACCCACAATCATCCAGAACTCACCTACGTGGGCATACCAGGGGGTGCGATAGCCGCGCAACACCGCCACCGCCACGATGCGCCCGTTAATTTCTGCCGTCAGGGGAAAAACTTCGCCCCATTGTGGCCCTGCGAACCATTCTTCCAGACTTTCCCGCTCCGTCACATCGTAGCGCAAAAAGTTACGCTCCTCCTCCGGGATGGTCAGGAAGAACATCAAAACCCTATTTTCATCTTCGCGGGTGATAATGCGTAACGTGGCAATCTCCCCGTCACGCAACTCTACCTCTTTTGGATAATCATCTAACATTTTTTACCTGGTTTATGGGTAACTAGCCCATAAACATGCCCCCATTTATATTTATTTCTTGCCCGGTAATATAATCGCCTTCTGCCGCCAGATAAACCACTAATCGTGCGACTTCCTCCGGCGTTCCAAGTCGGCCCATTGGTACTCTGGCCTTTATCGCGTCCAGTTTATCAGCAGGAACTGCCGCGACCATCTCAGTTTCGATAAAGCCAGGGCAAATGGCGTTGACGGTGATGCCCGCTTTAGCCACTTCCAGGGCCAAAGAGCGCGTAAACCCGTTAATGCCCGCTTTAGAAGCACTATAGTTAGTCTGCCCAAATCCGCCTGCTTGCCCGATAATTGAAGAAATATTTATTATCCGCCCATATTTCTGAGCCAGCATAGTAGGCAAGGCGTTGTGGCTACAGTTAAAAACGCTGTCGAGGTTAGAGCTGATAACCTCATGCCACATTTGCTCACTCATATTTTTAAAGCTTTTGTCGCGGGTAATTCCGGCGTTATTAACCAGAATATCCAGACGACCCAATTCCTGGACGGTTTGCTGGATGAGGTTTTTGGAATCGGCATAACTGCTGACATCCCCGCCGATTGCCATTGCTTTAACGCCCGCTTCCCGCAAATGGCTGGCGACAGCCTCCGCCCCTTCTATATCATTCAAGTAATTCACCACGACGTTAGCCCCCTCCAGAGCTAACGCCAGGGCAATCGCTTTACCAATCCCCTTGGAACTCCCGGTGACGATGGCTACCTGTCCATTCAGTTTGCCCATAACAATCACACTCCTTAACTCACTTCGTTAAGTTTTTACAGGATATGGTTTGCCTGTTCCTCCTGTACCCAGAGGGATAATTCTGCCGGGTGGGTTGGAAACCAACCCCTACCAGGAAATATTACTTTTCAAATCAAGCTGTTTCTTCAGTGACGGGTTTGCGTTTGGGGCTCTTTTTGCTAACTGGGCTAGCTTCCCCCAGAGCGTAATAGCCATCCCCCTGACTTTTATCATCGGCGGCACTGACGGGCTGTTCCGGTTTGGTGGTAAGTTTGAGGTTGCGCCCGATTTGTTCCAAAATATTCTCAATACGGGAAAGTCTTACTTCTAACGCTCCTACTTGCCCGGCCAGTTTCTTGATTTCGGTGATTTCGCTGGGGCTGGTATCTTCCTCCAGGGTAGCCTGAATATCGTCTAGTCTGCCATCAATATCCACAATTTGAGCTGATAAACGGGTAAAATCGTTGCGGGTGGGGAGGCCGTTGGCGTGCAGATAACGTTCCATTTGCTCCTGAATGGTTTTTTGCACCGCCATAGCATTTTCCATATATTTGCCCATTGAGGCGGCATAGGTATCGGTATTGACAAACTGGTTCAGGGCGTTGGAAAAGGCTTCTTCGTTTGCCGAATACATCTGCCTGAACATTCCGAATGGGTCGGGCGGCATGCCAGATTTATCGCTTTCATTGCTCATGTATTGACCTCCAGGCCAGCCTTTAGTTAGGTCTCTTAGCTGTTAAATGAATTATTAGATAGAGTTCAGTGTGTATCGAAAGAATACTATATTTTTCAGGTAGTCGCAAGCTAATGGCTACCGAAAAATTCCAGAAGCAACTTATTCACTTCCTCGGCTTTCTCGATGTGGGGTGAATGCCCGCAATCTACCAGGATTTCTTCGGTGTAACTGCCGCCGTTACCCTGATATTTATCGAGCAGCGTCCGCAACTGTGTAACCATCGGTTGGGGTGGGAATATTTCCGCCCCCGGCCAACCCGGCACTGCCCCTAATTGCCCAAGCGTCCCCATGTCAAAGAGCGAGGCATCCGCTACAATCTGGTCACTGTCGCCCCGTAGCCACAAAATAGCGGGTTTTGGGCTAATATCCGCCAGACCCGCTTGATTAATATAAGCCGGACTGAGGCTATTGTTATCGCCTTTTGTGCCAGCCGCCAGACCGGGCCAGTTGGGCGAAGCAACAAAATCGCCAGGATAGTTCTCGTCACCCTTTTTAATATTAAGCATAGCCGAGACAAAAACTTCCTCACGTTCGGGCGCGGCCTTAAAAGGTGGCTTGAAATAGAAGCTGTTCAGAACATTGCGGGGTGAGTTAGGCGCATCAGTACTGCGGTCATTATCCTTGAGACGTTGTAGAAACTCAGGATTGACCAGACCGCCACCCGCCCCGGCAAAGTCAGGGTAATTGGGTGTACCGTCTGGCCCCTGTGTTCCACCAAAGCCATAGGGTGAGCCTGCCGCCTGCAAAACCAGCGAGCTAACGGTTTCAGGATGGGCAATCGTATATTCCATTACTATATTGCCGCCCAGCGACCAACCAAACAGGTGAAATTTAGGGATTTGCAGGGCTTCCACAAAGCTGTACAGGTCGTCCGAGAAATCCTTTACGCCGCGAGTAGCGTCCAGTGGCAAACCTTCACTGTCGCCGTAGCCGCGCATGTCAGGGGCATAAACATGATAGCCCGACCCGACCAGTACCAGCATGGTTTCCTCGAAAAACCAGCTACAACTAACGTTTCCATGTACCAGCACCACCGTTGGGGCGTTGCCTTCGCCCGCCTCAAGATAGGCTACTTCCAGCCGGGTAGTTTTAACCCGCCGTTGGGTAATCCCTTCCAGGAATTCCATCGCTCTCGTCTTCCTTTCTTTAAGTGGTTGTCGGTTGTTAGTCGTCGGAAGAAAATTAACATGGCTGGACAGGATAAACAGGATATTTAACATCCTAAGTTAAACCTATTTTCATTTTCAATTTTGACTTCTGACTCCTAAATTCTGACTCCTTTAACTCGCTACTCGTTACTTTTAACTCGTTACTTCTTTTACTGACCCCTGACCCCCACCCCCTATCCCCCATATTAGAGGTATTTCAAGATTTGTTGTCGCCAGAAGGGCCAATCGTGCTCGTTTTGACCCCAGATGTCAAGGTTATTGGGAATATTTTTCAGATAGAGTAGCTCGGAAAGCTGTCTGGTTTCGTTTAGACAGACGGGCAAATCCCACTCCCCCGCGACCAGATTGATTTCCTGCCCACGCAAGCGGTTAGTATAGTCGCTTTCGCCCAGCCCACCAATACAATCGAATGGCACATTGTAATAAACATCATCATTGCTAAAATCGCCCAGGTAGTTGTGCATATTATAACGCCCGCTCATGCCGATAATCTTGCGGACAAACTCTGGGTGGCGCAAACCATAGTTAACGGCGTGATAACCGCCAAAACTGCAACCAGTCGTTATCAGGAAATTATTAGGGTTGCGGTTGCCAATAAAAGGCAGAACCTCCTCGGTAATATAGCGGTCATAGGCCAGATGGCGTTGGATACGATGCCAGGGGGGGGCACCATAGTTATACCAGCTTTCATTATCCACGCTATCAAGACAATATAATTGAAGCCCGCCGTTTTCCAGGTGGTCTTGCAGGGCATCAATCATCCCGCTATCCTCATATTGGTAAAAACGGCCCATTGAGGTGGGGAAAACCAACACGGGCGCACCCGCATGACCAAAAACCAGTAACTCCATCTTGTGGTCAAGGGACTGGCTGTGCCAACTATGGTATTCTCTAAGCATGAGAACAAAAACCTCGTTTCTGGCGGCTCTGGTATTTAATTGTTGATAAAATGAAAATTCAGGACAATTCGGATTTTAAGCCTGGGAACTGTCCTGAATCTATCATTCCAATGCTGAAATGTCAATTTAGGTTTTGCTGATAACCACACAACTTAACCCATTGCCACCAGGGTTAGCTTGTACTTGAGGCCCGCCAAATCCCTTGATTTTTAGGCCGCTAATAATCGCCCCACCACTCAGGGTTAAACCAGTGCCAGGTATGCCAGTGCCATCCAGAATGATCCCCGGCCCGTTGGCGGTGCAAACCCCGTTAATATGTACTCCGGCGGGGGTGGTCAGGGCGGTATTCAAAATTTTGATGGTGGAGGGGGGGGGCAAGCTGATATTAATCTGGCTCGTTCCGGCCCCGTTCAAGGCGTTCCTGAAAGTGCCACAAGTGCCATCATCGGTTTTTTTGGTGACAGCCAGAGGGTTACAGGTAAGATTGATGGTAAAAGTTAGAGCCGGATTTGATGTCCCGCCACCCGGTGCAGGATTTACCACTGTTATCTGGGGTGTCCCTTGCGCCGTAAACTCCGCAGCCGGGATTGTCACCACTAGCCGAACAGAAGTTATTGTAGTAGGAGTGTAAACATTATTGTTCCAGTGGACGGTAGAAGTTGAAATAAAATTTGTGCCGTCTATGGTCAGGGTCAGGTTCGGGTCGCCCACCGTCGCCGAATTTGGGTAAAGCTTCGTGGCGGTGGGGATCGGATTGACCACGTTAATTGTCCCCATCATACTTTGGTGGAAATTGCAATGGTAGCCGAAAGTACCAACCGTATCGAATTTGAAGCTGAAGGTATCACTTTGGTTAAGGTCGGGAGAGCCGAACAACCCAATAGTATCGCTGGTAACGGTGTGAGTCGCTCCGTCCTTGTTTGTCCAAAGCACCGTTGTCCCAACCGGGATAGTCAACGGGGTTGGATTAAAAGCAAACCCCATAATATCAACCCCAATCTGATTGGAGTTAGGGGTTACGTTGGTTTGGTTATTGGGAGTTGGTGGGTCGGTTTGGGCGTAGGTTAAAGGTAGAAATATCAGTGCAACCAGCCATACTAGCACTATACTCAGGGCGGCAATGCTTGCTAACTTCAAAAGTTTCATCTTGACTCCTTTTTTCGAGTAGTTCAAGTACACCTTTTGCTTGTTCACGCTCATTTGAAATTATTTACCACAAAGGCACAAAGAACACAAAGGAACTTTAAAATCTTGGGGTCTTAGTGTCTTGGTGGTTCAATTCAATACGTTTAACACCTCTGCTTAATAATTAATATGGCTTCAGGCTGTTATTGGACAAATTTTTGCTAAAGTTTCTAGTTGCCCGAAGTAGTTTTGCGTTCGCGGCGGGCCACCCCGGTTTCGTAGGCGGCCTCCATAACTGCTTTCGCCACTGAAGCTACCACCCGTTTGTCGAAAACGCTGGGAATAATATAATCAGGGCCAACTTCCTCGTCACTGATAATGTTCTGAATAGCTTTGGCGGCGGCGAGTTTCATCTGGTCGTTGATTTTGCGGGCGCGACAGTCCAACGCCCCCCGGAAGATACCAGGAAAACAAAGCACATTGTTAATCTGGTTGGGATAATCGCTGCGCCCCGTCGCCATCACCGCTACATAAGGGGCGGCTTCCTCCGGCAAAATCTCTGGGGTAGGGTTCGCCAGGGCAAAAACAATCGGGTCACGGGCCATCAGTTTCAAAGATTCCACATGCATCGTACCCGGCCCACTCAGACCCAGAAAGACATCCGCCCCCCGAATAATCTGGGTCAGACTGCCACGCTCACAATCCTGATTAGTATGGGCGGCATACCAGTCCTTAGCAATATTCATATGTTCAACTCGACCCTTATAAATCGCCCCCTGACGGTCACAACCGACAATATTTTGCACCCCTGCCGCCATCAAAATTTTGCTACAGGCGACCCCCGCCGCTCCCACGCCACTGACTACTACTTTTATCTCGTTGATTTTCTTGCCCGTAACTTTGAGGGCGTTTAGCAAGGCCGCCAGCACCACCACCGCCGTGCCATGCTGGTCGTCGTGCATTACCGGGATGTCCAGCTCCTCAATTAAACGTTCCTCAATCTCGAAACAGCGTGGGGCCGAAATATCTTCCAGATTTATACCGCCAAAGGTTGGGGCAATCGCCTTAACGGTGGCAATAATCTGCTCAGTATCCTGGGTCGCCAGACAAAGCGGGAAGGCATCAACTTGCCCAAACTCCTTGAACAGCATGGCCTTGCCCTCCATCACGGGCATCGCTGCTTCTGGCCCGATATTACCCAGACCCAGCACCGCCGAGCCGTCACTGACTATCGCGACGGTGTTGCTCTTGATGGTTAGCGAAAAAACCTTGCTTTTATCTTCCTCAATCGCCCTACACACCCGCGCCACTCCAGGCGTATACGCCATGCTTAACTGGTCGCGGGTTTTCAGGGGGATTTTGCTGTTGACGGTAATTTTGCCGCCAAGATGTAACAAAAATGTGCGGTCACTGACGTTAATCACCCGCACCTCTGGAATCTCTTTTACTTTGTTAACAATCTGGTCGGCGTGGGTATCGTCGCCCGCCGCTACCGTAATATCCCGCACCATTGTTTCGCGGGTAGCCTGTACGATGTCAATCGCGCCCAGGTCGCCGCCTTCCTCACTAATAGCATTCATTACATGGCTTAACATCCCAACTTTGTTAGGGATTTCAATTCGCAAGGTAAAACTATAACTGGCATTAGGGGTGGTATTCATGGGGTATATCCTTTTGTCCGTTTCCACAATTCTCTCCGCAATCACGACTGTAAAAGATTATAGCACACCTACAAAAGGTAGCTAAACCCAATTTTAAATATAGGTATAATGATGTACCTTTCGTCATTGTTCTCCATTTGGTTATATGGTACAATAATTTACGGTGATTTTCAGACAAAATGCACAAAACATTGGTATGAAAGTTGCTGCTTTATCTTAATTAGTGAAAATCAGCATCACAATTGACTTGTTCGTGACCTGGTAGCAAGGGTCAAGACAGTAACGGAGGTAAGCAATCAATGACTCTTATGGCTAATCGCCTCAATGACGAGGTAATGGCAAAGTCGCCAGCAAACCAGAGAGAAATTGCCGCTATCCTTGAGACTGCTCCTGCGCGAAGCCCCTTTGAGGTGGCGCAGGAACAGTTTTTTTATGCGGCAGAAAAATTGGGCCTGGATGAAGGTCTAACCCAGATTTTAGCGGTTCCCCAGCGCGAATTACGAGTAAATTTCCCGGTACGGCTGGATAATGGTCGAATAAAAGTTTTCACTGGCTATCGGGTTCATCACAACAATGCACGCGGCCCGGTCAAGGGCGGTCTGCGCTATCACCCCCAGGTTTCGCTGGATGAAGTGCGGGCGTTAGCAATGTGGATGACCTGGAAATGCGCGGTGGTTAATATACCTTACGGTGGGGCGAAGGGCGGGGTAGTCTGCGATGCTACTCAGTATTCCCAAACTGAGTTGGAGCGGCTGACCCGGCGCTTTACTACCGAAATTTCAATGTTTATCGGCCCCGAAACCGATATTCCAGCCCCGGATGTCGCCACTAACCCCCAGACGATGGCCTGGATTATGGATACTTATTCCATGCATCGCGGTCATAGCATCACTGCCGTTGTAACGGGCAAGCCCCTGTCGGCGGGTGGTTCGTTAGGACGGGTGGAAGCTACCGGGCGGGGTGTTAGCATTGTGACTGGCGAAACCGCCAAAACTCTCGGTATGACTATTGAGGGTGCGCGGGTGGTGGTGCAGGGTTTCGGTAATGTTGGTTCGGTGTCGGCTCGTTTGTTGCACGAGATGGGTTGCAAAATCGTGGCGGTTAGCGACGTTTTTGGTGGTATCTATAATCCTAAAGGCTTGAATATTCCCGCACTTTTTGAATATATCCAAACCTCGCCCAGCCGGACGGTAGTGGGTTTCCCCGAAAGTGAGCCTGTCTCCAATAGCGAGCTTCTAACCCTTCCCTGCGAAATTCTCGTTCCCGCCGCCCTGGAAGGCCAACTTACCCACGAGAATGCCCGTCAGGTGAGTGCCCGGATTGTGGTGGAGGCCGCCAATGGCCCGACTACGCCCGAAGCTGACCAGATTTTCCGAGACCGAGGGATTTACCTCGTTCCTGATATTCTGGCGAACGCGGGTGGCGTGACGGTCAGTTATTTTGAGTGGGTGCAAGACCGTCAGGCTTACTTCTGGACTGAAGCTGAAATTAACCAGCGTCTGCGCGACATGATGATTAACAGCTACGCTCAGGTACATGCGATTTCCCAGCGCGAGAAGGTTGACCTGCGGACTGGCGCGTATTTACTGGCGATTGGTCGAGTGGCGGAAGCAACCAAGGTGCGGGGCATTTATCCCTAACTTGAACATATCCTAGCGGTGGTTTACCGGCTAAAACAAAGCGGCAGGCTTTATCTCCTGTCGCTTTTTGGTTGCTGGTTATTAGCCGCCGGAGCGGGTGGGAGCTTCCGGTTGCTTTGTCTAATCCGGCAACTTCCAGTAAAATAGATTCACAACAAGTAAATTCTAGAAAAGAGTGCCGAAATGATAGATACACAATTAGAATTTGAGGAGATTGCTAAAAAGCTTGAGGCTGGAAATGAGCAAGAACGTTTGCAGGCTATGGAGAATCTTAGCCGCCTTGCTCCTGACCCCCGTGCCATTACTTTGCTTATCAATTTTATTGAAACAGACACCAGCGAACTCAGACTGGACGCTATTACCGCTTTATCTTTTTTTGACTCTCCAAAAGCTATTCAAACTCTATTAGGGTTAATAAAACCAACTGAACCCAGGCAAGTTATATGGAATTCTGGTCAGGCTCTTTCGGAAATTGGGGATGAAAAAGTCCCATTCTTGCTTGAAGCTCTGAAAGAACCTATAGAACTAACTCAACATTGGGCTATTGATTTAATTCGGGAAGCCATAAGGGATGGCTATACTGGTAATATTCCTACTCAACCGTTAATAAACATTGTAAGTAGCTCCTCCAGCCTGAATCTTAAACAATTTGCTATGGATTTGCTGGTTTCTTTAGGAGATAAACAAGCTGTTGAACCGCTAATTAAAAGTCTTTATGATCCAGACCCGGATGTTCAAATTTTTGCTGCGGTCTTTCTCAAGTTTTTAGGTGCTTCCTCCGCTATTTTACCACTTTCCCAATTAGTGAACGATAAAAGTATAGAGGGAAGAGTTCGTGCTGTATTTTTGCATGTAATGGCTCGCTTAAACCCTGAGCAAATATTTGAGGTTCTTGTTAAATTTCTGGATGATCCAGATATTGAAGTAAAAGGAAGTGCGGTTGAGGAATTAGGAGAATCAAAGAACCTGAAGGCTACCCAACCCCTGTTAAAGCTCTTGAATGACTCAAATGAAGCGGAAGAGATACGCAAGGAAGCGATTGAGGCTTTGGGCAAGCTTGGGGATAAACTTGCTTTTGAATCTTTATTAAAAGCCTGGAAAGATGAATCCGAAATAAGTGTACAACTAACCGCTGTAGAGGCTTTGGGCAATCTGGGAGATAAACGAGCGGTTGAGCCGCTGATTGAAGCATTAAAAGAGAAAAACAGTTTTGTGCCAGAATTTGCCGTTATAGCTTTGGATAAGTTAGGTGATAAGAGAGCGGTAGAACCCCTAATTGAAGTCCTTTTAGATCAAAGCAGAGTTACTCCAAAGCAAGCAGCGGCTGTAGCTTTAGGTAAATTAGCAAGCCCGGAAGTAATAGAGGCATTAGTAAAAACTCTCAAAGCCGAGAATTGGCAGCTCCGTAAAACAGTAATAAAAGCTTTAGATGAGTCGGGAACGGACAAAAGTTTACTGGTTGCGCCACTACTTGAAGCTTTTTACGCATCAAAAACTACGGAGATTTGGCTACCTGAACGTAGAGGTTTAAATCAAGAGTGTCTAGTAACCAATGGTGCTACTTATAGATTGAGTATGGCAAAATAGCCAAATTTAGTAATGAAAAGACCTTTTTGTAGGTTTTAAGAGGTGCTAGTGACACCACAAAAAACATGTTTAAACCCTTTTACAACGCAATTTTGCCATTTTTGGGTGATTGTTACCCTATTCAATGATTAAGTAGCACCATTGGTTAGTACATATAGCAACAATTGAGTTTTTAGGAGAGACAAATGATAGCCGAGCGGTATTGCCAATTCTAGAAGCATTAAAGCACCCGTATGTAGGTGTAAGGGCTGCTGCTGCTCAGGCTTTAGGAGAATTAAAAGACGAAAGAGCGATTGAGCCTTTGATTGAAACCCTTAAACTAGATAAAGTCCTTGAAGTCAAAATTAATGCTGTTCAGACGTTGGTAAAGTTAGAAAGCAAAGAAAGTATAACTGCAATTAAGGAGGTATTAGCAAACAAGGAATTCTGGAGCAATCGAACAAATGGATTCTGGCATGTACGAAGAAGGGATTTAGGTAAGTTCACCAAAGTTGCAAACACAGCAATTTTGTCTCTTGAAACTGTAGAATAATATAGATTTTGCATTTAACAGTGAAAGGTTCATTATAAATGTCTCAGCCTCTAAAGAATTTGCTGGGTAGATTTAAAAACGAAGAAGAGAGCGGTGAAGAAGTTTGCCTGATAAATATCGGGCCAAAGGAACGCCGTCGCCGCATGATTTTCGGGATTGTGGGCTATAGTTTAAGTGGGATAATAACCGCCGTATTGGTGGCAACCAGAGTTAATCGCTTATGGCGAATTGCACTTTTTCTGCCGTTGCTAATGGGTGGCTTCGGGGTTTTTCAAGCTACTGGGAAAACCTGAATTAACCTGGCTAGGCGCAGTTCGCGCAATCTGGATAATGGGGTCGAAAAGGTGGAGGATGTAGATTTTAATCGTCAGATCCAAAAACAGGCTCGCCGGGTAATAAATAAATCTGGCCTGACCGCCGGGGCTTTGACACTGGTTAGCCTTTTATTACCTTAAACAATTAAACAAAGAAAGTGCCTAAAATTAAGAAAGGAAAATCGGGATGGAGTTACAGAACAAGGGGGTTTTGGTGACTGGTGGGGCTTCGGGGCTGGGGGCGGCTTGTGTGCGTTTGTTGCACAGTGCCGGGGCGAAGGTGGTATTTGCTGACCTTAACACCGAAACTGGCACGGCCCTGGCAACCGAACTTGGCGACGGCGTGCAGTTTGTAAGGGCTAACGTGGTGGAAGAAGCCGAGGTAGAGGCCGCCGTAAAAGCCGCCGTTGATAGTTTTGGCGGGTTACACGCTACTATAAACTGCGCCGGAATTGGCTCGGCGGATAAAGTTTTGGGTAAAGACGGGCCAAGTAGTCTGGTGGCTTTTAACCGGGTTATTCAGGTAAATCTAATCGGCACTTTTAATGTTATTCGGTTAGCGGCGGCGGCTATGGCGAAAAACGAACCGGGGGAAAGTGGCGAGCGGGGCGTAATTATCAACACCGCTTCGGTAGCAGCCTTTGATGGACAAATCGGGCAGGCCGCTTATTCGGCCTCTAAAGGTGGAATTGTCGGTATGACTCTGCCGATAGCCCGTGAGTTGGCCCGTCATGGCATTCGGGTAATGACGATTGCGCCCGGTATTTTCGATACACCCCTGCTGGCGGGTTTGCCCGAACCAGCCCGGATTTCGCTGGGTCAACAAGTGCCTTTCCCGGCCCGCCTGGGTCGCCCCGCCGAATATGCCGCCCTGGCAAAGCATATTATCGAGAACCAGATGCTCAACGGCGAAGTTATCCGGCTAGACGGTGGTATTCGGATGGCTCCGAGGTAAAAAGTTGTTGGTAGAAAACCTAACCCCCTAGCCCCCTTCCCTAAAGTGGAAGGGGGGATAAAGTATAGCCCTTGATTATTCGCCAACTCAGGGTTTTCCAGTAATCGGGCGCGTCCCAACTGGCTTCTTCGCCAATCTTGAACTCGATTAACTGCACCAGATTGCCCGTTAAATTGGTTTTGGGGAAATTTTGGTAAAGTTTCTGACAATAAGCCTCAACCTGCGCCAAAACTCCCGGTTCGGTGGGCAGGTCGCGGAAGGCCAGGGTAATATGGGGGTGAAAGCCTGTTTCGGAGCGTTTATTTTGCCCGTATTCGCTTAATAAAGGCCATAATTCACGGCGAAAGGCGGTTTGTAGCTTCATCA
>Ga0209512_1001818_pt1 | contig 24709 bp, 25 predicted proteins | sample frozenSSSSmetaG_FD_184142 | JGI IMG/M metagenome (GOLD analysis project Ga0209512, IMG submission 184142) | Glacier valley bacterial and archeal communities from Borup Fiord, Nunavut, Canada, to study Microbial Dark Matter (Phase II) -... | ecosystem: Environmental > Aquatic > Freshwater > Ice >...
CGTCGCAATCGTCGTCGCACTGAAGCCGTCGTCCAGGAATCGTTGCCGCGCGGCGGCGACGATTACTTCGCGGTTGAGGCGCGCCTGTTCGCGTCGGCGGCTGGCGTCATAGCGGCGGGGCTTGACACTATCCAATATCAACTCCATCATTATAGAATCAATCTAGTCTACTGGAACAGATAAGATCATCACCCCGGACGGTTTCACGAGAAATATAGCCGCGCTGTTGCTGGTCTTGGATCGGAGGCGTCATGTCTTTGTTGGGAAATGAAACAGATCCGAGCGCGGTGGTTCAGCGGTTGCGGGCCGTGACGAACGCTCACGATTTAGACGCGATCGTTGCATGCTTCGCGTCCGACTATCGAAATGAGACGCCGGCTCATCCAGCGCGCAATTTCGTCGGTAGTGGGCAGGTGCGACGTAACTGGACGAAGATCTTGGCGGCGATACCTGATGTCTCGACTGAGATTCTTGCCTCGGCAGTGTCGGGCTCCACGGTGTGGACCGAGTGGGAGCACCGCGGGACCCGGCGGGATCGCACCGAGCATCTGATGCGAGGGGTGATTGTCTTCGTTATCGCTGGTGGGCTGATCGCTTCGGCCCGTTTCTTTCTTGAGCCGGTCGAAGAGACCAGCGGAGACGTCGAGGCTGTAGTGCAGCGTCAGGTCAGCACAGGGATCGCGTCATGACCTCCCGGGTGCTGATCGTGGGAGGCACCGGCCGACTGGGCACGCTCGTCGCCAACGGCCTCGCCGTTCGCGGGGTTGACGTGCGGGTGATGACGCGTGATCCACAGCGCGCCACGCATTTGTTACATGAGCGAACAGAGGTGGTAATCGGTGATGTTCGCGATCCGGTGAGCACCATGACGGCCGCGGTCGGCGTCGATGTTGTGGTGTCGGCAATGCACGGCTTCGCGGGACCGGGAGGCGTCTCGCCAGCGACCGTCGACCGGGACGGCAACACGCACCTGATCAAGGCCGCCCAATCGGCAGGCGCCGAGCTGGTGCTCATGTCGGTCGTGGGTGCCGCACCGGATAGCCCGTTCGAATTATTTCGGATGAAGTACGCGGCTGAGACGGTCCTTGCCGCCAGCACCGTTTCCGCTACGGTCGTGCGAAGCACGGCTTTTGTTGAGTTATGGATCGACCTTCTCGCCAACACGGCTGGGCGATCGGGCCGTCCGCTGGTTTTCGGTCGCGGACAGAACCCGATCAATTTCGTCTCGGTCCGTGACGTCGCCGCGCTGGTCGAGCGCGTCACAATGGATCAGACGACTCGCGGCCAGACGCTGGAGATCGGCGGACCGGACAACCTCACGTTCGACGAATTAGCGCGCATGGTGATCGCGCTCCGCGGCGGCTCAGACGGTCCCCGACATGTCCCGCGCGCTGCTCTCCAGGCCATGATCGCCACAATCGGACGGCTGCGCCCCGAACTGGGCAGACAAGGGCGAGCAGCTCTCGCGATGGACCAATCCGACATGACATTTTCCGCCGGCATCAACGGTATTCGCGCCCGCTTCCCCGACCTGCCCTGCACCTCGCCCGCGGAAGCCCTTCGCAATTTCCACGCGGCCGATGAACGCGCTGACCGAATCTGAGGGCAGGTTTGGGACGATCTGTTTTGCCGCCGCGGCCTCGTCGGTCAGAAGCAGAACCGAGCCGCCCAGCGCCCGTTCGCGAACTTGATCCGCGATCAGGGCGAGGACGTTGGGCACTGCGCCATCATGAACGCGAGGCGCGACATCCACCCGGTTTAATCCACAGGGGTGAACTCTGCCGACCACCCGCGGCTACAACCCGGCGGCCGCCTGCGCGAGCAATCGCATCCGCAATGCTTTGGAGCGACCGATGACCACGAGCGCAATCGCCGGCGCGGAGAGGATGAAGAGCCCCAGCATCGCGCCGAACGAACTGAAGATGACGGTGGTGATGGCGGTGGCGCCCAACATGATTGCCGCGACCACCAGCCACACCGTTCGGCCGGTGGAGGCGAATGCGACGAGCACGACGATGATGAGGGTCCACCGCACCAGCAGTTCCACGGTGCCGAAGGGCGCGGCAGTGCCGAAGATGGCGACGAACGCCGCCAGCAGCGCGACCGCCGCCCAGGTGACGATACGCACGGGGCTGACCGGGTGGGGGATGGAGACGAACTCGCCGACCGGCTCCTGGCCGCCTGTCTGCTCGAGGAGCACCCGCCGTGCCTCGGCCACTTCGATGAACCGGTCACCCTCGCCGCGGGCGACCGGCGGTTCGGTCACGAAGAGGTCGGGGTGCACCTGTCGGGCCAAGCGCCGGTAGGCCGATTCGATGGCTGCGGCGGATGCACCCGGCGACACACCCAGCACCGTTGCGGCATCGGCGGGAGACATCCATCGAGCGTACTCGCTGGGCCGCCCGGCTACCGTGCTGCGCGGCCTAGCTATAGACGGCAGCGAGGGTGCGACGGTCGCCCAGTAACTGGGGCCACAGCTTGCGGCGGTCTCTCATGATGAAACCCCGGGCGATGAATCGGTCTTTGCCGTCGAAGCGCGGCGAGTACATCGAGCGGCCGTGCATGGCGCGCAGGTTGTCGAGCATGAGCAGATCACCGGGCTGCAGAACGTGCGCGTCACGGTGGGCGATGTAGGTCTCGACCACCCGCATGAGCAGGCGCTGTGCCTCGGCGGTGATGCCGTGCATGAGGTCCTGATCTACGAGGATGTAGGGATCCGACTCCGGACCGCTCAGGATCGGGAACGGGCCGCGCACCGCCTCGGGCTCGGGGATGTACGGCTTGAACGACTCGTCGATGGTGGTGGCCCACAACGGTTGGCGCAGTTTCGCGACATCTTCGGGCGACATCTGCGCCGCGAGCTTGCGTCCCGAAAACGCGTATGTCGACGCGTTGGCGTCCCCACGCAAGCAGCCGAGCAGCACGTAGTCGGGCTTGAGGACGGAGAAGCACTGTTCGGTGTGGGCCTCGAGTTCGACCTTTGACCCTTGCGACTGCTGGGTGGTGGCCAGCTTCGGGTTCGGCGTCATGTCCTGGATGAGATGGCCGTTGCCCTCCGCCTCGTACGCGACCATGCTGCCCAGCAATTGGGCGATAACCGCCATCTGTCGCGCGAACACGGTGCGCGCGCCGAAGCCGCCGCGGTTGTCGAGCGGGGTGTCGATGAGGTCGTCGTCGACACTCAGTCCGCGAACGACGAGGATGCCCGTGTCGGAGCCCACATCGGAGAACTTCAGTACCGCCTCCCGCACCGCGACCGGCAGATCGAAGGATGCCGCGAGGGCCTGACGGCAGAACTCGTCGGGCTTGGCGTTGGCATCCGCGGTAATCGTGATCGCCGCCGCGCGGATCGCAGCGGCATCCTCCGCACTGAGAACGACGAGCGTCGGCTGCAGCTGGGGGGATGCCATCGGTGCCGTGACGGGACTGGTGGTGATGCTGATGGCGGTCTCCTTGTTCGCGCGACGTGCGTGCAGGCTAAATTACACCTCGGCCGGGCGCTCGGCGAAAGCCGGGTCGAGTCGCTTGGCGATCCCCGTCGATACAATCGTGGGTAGTCAGCGGGAGTGGTGAAATTGGCAGACACGCAGGATTTAGGTTCCTGTGCTTTCGAGCGTGCGGGTTCAAGTCCCGCCTTCCGCACCGAGGGGGTTTGAACGCGAAGACCACCCGCGAGTCGGGCACCTCCTACTGGAGCATTACGAGGTCGGTGCTGTCGGAGGCATCCATCTACGGGGTCTTCGTCGTATCGGCCCCGATTATCGTCACCGGTCAGCTCACGGCTGCGTCGTGGGATGTGTTCTCGAAGGTGCTCGCGACAGGGGTCGCAAGCCCCATCCGCCAAGCGGCGGGTACTCTGTCAGAGACCGTATCGCCGACATCCCGGGAGTGACTCTTGGTACACGTTGCTCTGATCCCCTGGCTCGACCCCCAGAACCTCATCGAGGGCTTCGGTGCCTGGGCACTGCTCGGGGTCTGCCTCATGGTCTTCGCCGAGACCGGCCTGCTGGTCGGATTCCTGCTGCCCGGCGACACCTTGCTCATCATCACCGGTGTTCTCACCTTTACGGATGTCATCAAGATCGATATCTGGTGGGTGTGCCTGGCGATCGGGTTCGCAGCATTCCTCGGGGGTGAGGTCGGGTATCTCATCGGCCGGAAGGCCGGCAGACGGGTATTCGAACGCAAGGAGAGCGGCTTCTTCTCGATCGAGAACGTCAAGCGCACCAACGGCTTCTTCGAGAGATACGGGGCATGGGCGATTATCGTCGCCCGCTTCGTGCCGGTCGTTCGCACCTTCGCCCCGGTGGCCGCCGGAGTCGGGCACATGAACTACCGCAAGTACTCGCTCTTCAACCTGATCGGTGCAATGATCTGGGGCGCCGGCCTCACCTACCTCGGATACCTGCTCGGCTACATCCCGCCCGTCAAGGATTTCGTCGTCAAATACATCGACCTGATCCTGCTGGGCGCCGTGGCGATCACCCTGATTCCGACGATCTATCACTACATCCAGTCGAGCGTGCGCGCCCGTCGACGCAAGGGCGCGGCCCTCGACGATGAGGCCGCCGCCGCTTACGTACTCAAACTCGAGGACAAGCGCAAAGCGGACTAGCCGACGCGCGCTCGGATTGCGGCGATGGACTCCTGAGCGGCCCGGCGCACCGCGATATCGGAGTCGTTCAAGAGCGCCTGCAGGGGGCCCGGATCGGTTGCGGTGGCGGCGAACGCGCGGGCGGCGGCGGCGCGCACACGCGGGTGATCGTCAGCCAGTACCGTCGCGTCATCCAACGCGACCGACCGCAGCGCGGCCACCCGGGCCGCCATCTCCCGTACCCTCCACGAGCGGTTACCCAGCGCCGCGATGACCGCGGGCTCGGCCGACTCGTGCCAGGCGTAGAGCAACGCGCGGGTGCCCCACAGCTCGGGCCAATACAGAACCGGCGCCCCATCGAGGATGCCGCGGGCATGCTCACCGCCCACTACGAGCAGAAACTCCTCCCCCTCGTTGTTACCGGCGAGAAGTGAAACCGAACGGGTGACGACCTGCTCTTCGCCGTGGGCGGCGACCTCGGCAGCGATCCGCTGCTCGATGGGTGGGGTCGCGCCGTACGGCGGCGACCCATGCGCAGTAGATGCAGCGGCGCGGCGAGGGGCCATGATGTCACCCTAGGGCGTGTCCTCCTGAAGAACGACTTCAGATGCGAGTCTGCTCAACCAGCGACGAGCAGCACGATCAGAAGAACGTTGATCGTCACGATGGCCACGGTCGCGATCCAACTCACCCACCGCAGCCATGGGGCGTTCGCGAACTGCCCCATCGTGCGCGGGGAGCTGGCCATCCAGACGAGCGGCACGAGGGCGAATGGGATGCCGAAACTCAGCACAACCTGGCTGAGCACGAGGGCCCGAGTGGGGTCGAACCCGGTCGCCAGAATTGCGAGAGCCGGTATCAGCGTCACCGCCCGCCGGGTGAGAAGCGGCACCCGCAGGCGCAACAGACCGCCCATGATGACCGATCCGGCGTAAGCGCCGACGCTGGTGGAGGCCAGACCGGAGGCGAGCAATCCGATCGCGAAGATCACGCCGATCATCGGGCCGAGTGCGGCGACGATCGCGGCGTGCGCGCCCTCGATGGTGTCGGTCGACGCCATCCCGCGCAGGCTGGACGCCGCCAGCAGCAGCATCGCGATGTTGACGGCGCCCGCAACGAGAAGGGCGGCCCCCACATCCCACCGGGTGGCTCGCAGCAGCGAGCGCAGGCGAGCATCATCCCGAGTCGGGGCGACGACAGCCGCGACATGCACGGCCGAGGCGTCGATGCCCGGGCTCCCCGCCTCGGAGAGGGCACCCAGGTGCCGGTCGCGCGCGAGTGCGGAATGCAGGTAGATCACATGAGGCATCACGGTGGCACCCAGCATGCTCGTGGCCAGCAAGACCGAATCCACTCCCTCGAAGCGCGGCACGATACCGGCAAGCGCCGCCGCCGGATCTAAGTCGACGAAGAACAGCCCCGCGACGAAGCCGACGACGATGACCCCGAGAAGCGCGACGATCACCAATTCGAACGAGCGCTGCCCGCGCTGTGATTGCACCAGCAGAAGCAGCATCGAGACAGCGCCGACGATGAGCCCGCCGATGAGAAGCGGAAGGCCGAACAAGAGTCGGAGGGCGATCGCCCCGCCCAGCACTTCGGCGATGTCGGTGGCCCCGGCGACGAGCTCGGCCTGCACCCAGTAGAGGCGGCGGGGCCCGTCCCGCAAGCGGGCGCCGATCAGTTCCGGCAGGCTCGAACCGGTAACGAGCCCGAGCTTGGCTGACTGATATTGCACCAGCAGTGCGATCACATTCGCGAGTACCAGCACCCATAACAGCAGGTACCCGTAGCGGGCGCCCGCGGTGAGGTTGGCGGCAACATTGCCGGGGTCGACGTAGGCGATGGATGCCACGAACGCCGGCCCGAGCGCGAGCAGCGTCGCACGGGCGCGTGGGCGATTCGCCACCGCCGTCTCGGTCATGAGTCCGACTCTATGGGGCGTGCTCTACAGCGCGAGATTCACGCGAGCCCGCAACACCGGCAGCAAAGCTCGGAACGCCTGCGCCCGATGGCTGAACTGGTTCTTCTCCTCTGCCCGGAGCTCCCCCGCGCTCACCGAGAAGCCGTTCGGCTTGAAGATCGGGTCGTACCCGAACCCGCCGACGCCGACCGGTTCGGCGAGGATGCTCCCGACCCACGTCCTCGTCTCGACGTGTTCCCCATCCGCGTCGACGAGCGCGGCCGCGCAGGTGAAGTGCGCCGCGCGGTTGGTGGCATCCACCAGATTCCTCAGCAGCAGGGTGACGTTGACCGCGTCATCCCGAGTGCCCGAATACCGAGCCGAATGAATGCCCGGCGCACCGTCGAGCACGTCGACCGAGATGCCGGAGTCGTCGGCGATCGAGGTCAGGCCGGTGGACTCGAAGGCCGCCCGCGCCTTGATGAGCGCGTTCGCCGCAAAGGTCTCGCCGTCCTCGACCGGCTCCGGTCCGCGGTATGCGACGAGCTCGATGCCCCCTAGGCCATCCCCGAGTATCTGACGCAACTCCACCACCTTGTGTGCGTTGTGCGTGGCGAGAACGACCTGCATCAGCGGGCTAGCGCGTGCGCTTGCACCAGGGCGAGGGATGCCGCGCCGCCGACCGCGAGGTCGAGAAGGGCATCCAGCTCCCGCCGGTCGAAGGGGGCACCCTCGGCGGTGCCCTGCACCTCGACGAAGAGCCCCCGGCCGGTGACGACCACGTTCATGTCGGTCTCGGCCCGAACATCCTCGACATATGCCAGATCGATCATGGGCTCGCCGTCGATGATGCCCACCGAGACGGCCGCAACGCTGTCGTGCAGCGCCTTCGCGTTCTTGCCGATGAAACCCTTCGTGCGACCCCATTCGATCGCGTCGACCAGCGCGACGTAAGCGCCCGTGATGGCCGCGGTGCGGGTGCCCCCGTCGGCCTGCAGCACGTCGCAGTCGATCACGATCGTGTTCTCCCCGAGAGCCTTCGTGTCGATGACCGCTCGGAGCGAGCGCCCGATCAGCCGGGAGATCTCGTGGGTGCGGCCACCGATCTTGCCTTTGACCGACTCGCGGTCCATGCGGTCATTGGTGGCCCGGGGCAGCATCGCGTACTCGGCCGTAACCCAGCCGCGTCCCTTGCCCGCCAGCCAGCGTGGAACGCCGTTGGTGAAGGATGCTGTGCAGAGCACCCGCGTTCGCCCGAATGAGATGAGGGCACTGCCCTCCGCCTGCTCACTCCAGCCGCGCTCGATCGTGACCGGCCGCAGTTCGTCGGCGGATCTCCCGTCGTGCCTCGTCATACGCTGCCCTTCGTCAAGCTCGGTCTCTGTCAATGGCGCCCGTCGGCATCGGCTCAACCCGCACGACCTCGGGCCCGAGGAACCGCGCTGCCAGCCTCACGAACGCCGCCGTGTCGGGACCGGTGGCCTCGAACGTGTGCGTTCCTGCGCCCGCACCCCGGGATCCTCGATAGTGCAGGTCGTGCGCGACGAGTGTGCGGTACACGTCGAACGCCGTCTCTTCAGCGCTCGAAACCAGGGTCACTTCCGGTCCGACCACATACTGGATCGCGGCGGCCATCAAAGGGTAATGAGTGCAACCGAGCACGAGAGTGTCGATGTCGGCGGCCTTGAGCGGCGCGAGGTACTCGTTCGCGACGGCGAAGAGTTCCGGCCCGCTGGTGACCCCGGCCTCGACGAACTCGACGAACCGTGGGCACGCTGCGGTGAACAGGTCCAAATCGGATGCCGCGGCGAAGGCATCCTCGTAGGCCAGCGACTTGATCGTGCCCTCGGTTCCGATCACCCCGACCCGGCGGTTCCTCGTCTGGCGCACAGCGGCGCGCACCGCGGGCAGGATCACCTCGACCACGGGTATCCCCGCGCCATCGGTGTACCGCTCCCGGGCATCCCGCAGCACGGCCGCCGATGCCGTGTTGCACGCGATCACCAGCACTTTCACGCCTTGGGCCACGAGGTCGTCCATCACCGCGAGGGCGTACTCGCGCACGTCCGCGATCGGTTTCGGGCCGTACGGCGAGTGGGCGGTGTCTCCGACGTAGAGGATCGACTCCTCGGGCAGTTGATCGATGATCGCCCGGGCTACCGTCAAGCCGCCGACTCCGCTGTCGAAGACCCCGATCGGGGCATCGGAGGGGTGGATGCCGTGGATCACGCCTGCCAACTTACCGCGCTTCGCGAGTCGCTTCTTGGAGCACGACCGCCTCCCGGTCCACGAGGCGGCGAAGCCCGGCGAGCGGTTGCGCCATCCGGTGGTTGCCCGCGAGGGCCGGTTCGACCCGGTCCAGGAACGCCCAGTACCCCGCGGTGAACGGGCACGCGTTCTCGCCGAGCCGCACTTTCGGGTCGAAGCGGCAGGGGCCGCAGTGGTCCGACATCCGATTGATGTAGGCACCGCCGGATGTGTACGGTTTCGTCGCGACGATACCGCCGTCGGCATGCTGCGACATCCCGATCACGTTCACGGGCATCACCCAGGGGGTGCCATCCACGAACATGTCGGTGAACCAGCGGTCGAGCTGTCGGGGGTCGTAGCCGCGCTGCAGTGCCCAGTTGCCGATCACCATCAGCCTCGGGATGTGGTGTGCCCACCCGTGCTCGTGCAGTCCCTCGATGGCATGACTCAGGCAGTTCGCCTCGATGGCGGCGAAGTCCAGGTTCGTGAACTCGGGTGGGAGATCACGGCTAGCGCCGAGGAAGTTGTTCGTAAAGCGGTATTGCTCCCCCAGGTGCCAGTACAGGTTCCACACGTAGTCGCGCCAGCCGATGATCTGGCGTACGAACCCTTCGACACTCGCAAGCGGCGCGCGCCCGGCCTGGAACTCGGCCACCGCGGCATCCACCGCCTCTCGAGGGTCCAGCACCCCGAGGTTCATGGGCGCGCTCAGCAGAGAGTGAGCCATCGTCCAGTCGGCCGAGAGCATGGCATCCTCGTATCGGCCGAAATCCGGCAGCCGGGTCTCGACGAAGTGACGCAGTGCCTCGCGGGCCTCGGCGGGTGTCACCGCGAACCGGCGAGGGCCGTCGGCCCCGACCAGGTTGACATGGCCCGCGGCCTGCCATTCATCGAGGTCGGCGCGCACCTGCCGGTCGATGTCGTCCTCCACCGGCCACCACGGTTCGGGTAGCCCGAGGGTCGGCGTGCGTGGCGGTGGCTCACGGTTGTCGTGGTCGTAGTTGTACTGGCCTCCGACGGGTACCTGCCCGCCCGAAGCCTGGCCGCCCTCCATCAGGATGCCGGTGCGCGCCCGCACCGCCCGGTAGAAGTCCTCCATCAGAAGTCGTTTGCCGCTGCGCGTCGCAGCCCATACCGCGAAATCGACCTCGGACGTGACGAAGCCGCGGGAGGGAAGCACCTCGATCGGTCGCGCCCGCACGAAACGGCGGGCGCTGTAGGAGGTGGGATCGATTACCTCGAGGTCGTCCCGGTCATCGACGACGTCGGCGTACCGTTCGACCTGGTGGAACTCGACATTCGGGTCGGCCGCCCGATGCCGCAGAGCTGAGAGGATCAGGTGCGCCTTCGCGCGGTGTATCCGGTGCTGGCCGAACACCGAGCGAGCCTCGACGAGAAACATCGGCCCGCCATCGTCGAACGATTCGCCCAATTGACCGACGGTGATCCAGCGCATGCGTGCCATACGCCCACGCTATGCCCGACGCCGCTCGCATGGGCGCCGATACCCTTGACCATGAGCACCGCGCTGCTGACCGACCGGTACGAACTGACGATGCTGGATGCCGCGATCGGCAGCGGTACCCACGAACGACGGTGCGTGTTCGAGGTCTTCACGCGCCGACTGCCCGAGTGGCGTCGCTACGGGGTGCTCGCTGGCACCGGACGGCTGCTCTCGCTCATCGACGAATTCCGCTTCGGACAACCCGAGCTTGACTGGCTCGCCGACAACCAGGTGGTGGGACAGGCCGCGCTCGACTGGCTCGCGGACTACCGCTTCACCGGGAGCATCAGCGGATACCGCGAAGGCGAGGTGTTCTTCGCGGGCTCGCCCGTACTGGTGGTCGAGGGCACTTTCGCCGAGGCGGTGGTGCTGGAGACACTGGTCTTGAGCGTGCTGAATTACGACTCGGCGATAGCCACCGCGGCCGCACGGATGGTCTCGGCGGCATCCGGTCGCCCCCTCGTGGAAATGGGATCGAGGCGCACCGGGGAGCACTCGGGGGTCGCCGCTGCCCGCGCCGCATACATCGCCGGTTTCGCCGCGACGAGCAATCTCGAGGCGGGTCGATCGTGGGGCGTCCCGACCACGGGTACTGCGGCCCACTCCTTCACCCTGCTGTACGACAGCGAGGAGCAGGCGTTTCGCGCCCAGGTCGCGGCACTCGGCCCGGGCACCACGCTGCTGGTCGATACCTTCAACGTCGAGGCGGCCGTGCGGCTCGCGGTGCGGGTAGCGGGCACCGGGCTCGGTGCGGTGCGCATCGACTCCGGTGATCTACCCGCCCAGGTCGCCCACGTACGGACTCTGCTGGATTCGCTCGGCGCGACATCGACCAAGATCACCGTAACCAACGACCTGGACGAGTACACGATCGCGGCCCTGCGCGCGGCCCCGGTCGACTCGTTCGGGGTCGGCACCTCTCTCGTCACCGGTTCGGGGTCGCCCGCGGCGGGCATGGTCTACAAGCTCGTCGCCCGCGAGGATTCCGCCGGCAACTGGGTGAGCGTCGCGAAGAAGTCTGCGGCGAAGGCGACGGTCGGCGGACGCAAACACGCGTTCCGAACGGTGGATGCCTCGGGTTCAGCCGCCTCGGAAACCATCGTGCTCGCACACCCCGGTGCCACCGCTGACGCTCGATCGTTCGGCCGCGACCTCTCGGTTGCGCTGCTGACGGGCGGCGTAGCGGACCCCGGCGTGCTCGGAGCATCCGGTACCGAACAGGCCCGAGACCACCACCGGGCCGCCCTGTCCGAACTGGGCGAGGATGCCTTCCGACTGAGCCGCGGCGAACCCGCGATCCCGACCGTTTACGCCTGACGCACGACAGCGGGCGGCTCAGCTCATCGTGGAATAGATCTCTTTGCAGCTCGGACACAGCGGAAACTTTTGCGGATCGCGGCCCGGCACCCAGAGTTTGCCGCACAGGGCCCGCACGGGCTTACCGGTGAAAGCGGATTCGGTGATCTCGTTCTTCGGCGCGTAGTGCGAGAAGCGTTCGTGGTCGCCCTCTTCGACCTGTTCGGTCGTGATGAGTTCTTCGAGTTCGCGGTCGAGCGTGTCCATGGTGTCAGCCTAATTGCGCGTACTCAGTTCCGCAGAGTGAAGGCCAACAGTTCTGGCGAGCGGCGGCCCGTGATGAAGCCGCCGGCATACACGCCCCCCACCAGCACGAGCAGTCCGAGCACGAGGCCGCCCGCGAGAGCGATCGTGCCGGCCGAGCGGGCGAAGGACAACCGGGAATCGGCGGCCGCGAACGACAGCATCACCGCGACCGGGGAGGCCACCAGCATGGTGACCAGCAGCGAGAGCGACTGTGACCAGGCTCCGCCTGCGCCGCTCCCACCACTGGCCTGGGGCTGAGTGAACGGGCTGTCGCCCGGGTGGACGGTGGGATAGGGGAAGGCGGCGGAGGTAACGCTCGAGACGCCGAGTCCGGTCAAGAGAACGCAGGCGCTGAGGCCGATGAGTCCGGCCAGCATGGAGAAGTTTCCGGTCACCATAACCGTGCCCAGACTGCCCAGAAGCACGAGCGGGATGCCGATCAGCAGCGGCGGCAGGATCCGGCCCCAGCGGTCATCCGACCCGCGGGTGTGCGCGGAGACGTGCACCCAGAACGCGGTGCTGTCGTGGGCGAGATCGTTGTGCACCAGCCAACCGAGAAAGAGACACATCACGGGCACGGGCAGCCAAGCGATGACGCCCGTCGGCACGCCCACCACCATGAGGGTGAGCACCGTCACGACCGGTACCACCGGCAGAACGGCGAGCGAGACCCGATACCGCGCATCCCGTCCCCAGTAGATGAGGCTGCGGGCGGCGACTACGCCGGCCGGGGTGGCGGGCACGCGGCCGAACCATCCGAGGCTCGACCGGGAGCCGGTATGCCCGGAGCGTTCGGAGGAATCCAGCATCATCGCAACGATCGCGCGCCAGGCCACCCACAGCACTCCGATGAAGGCCACCGCGATACCTACTCGCAGCACGGCGAGGTCTCCGCGGCCGAGTGCGACGTCCCCCGGCGCACTCCAGAGCCCGCCGAGCGGAGTCCAGACCGCGGTGACGGCCAGCCGCCTCATCGTCGGCAGCACCTGGCTCTGCCAGTCGGCGGATGCCATGAGAGCGAGAATGGCCGCAAGGATCGCGGTCAGAACCGCCAGCCCGACTCCGGCGACATCCCGTGCCCGGCGCGACGAGAGAAAGGATGCCGCGAGCCCACCGCTGACCCGAGCGGTGAGCACACACATCGGAACCGTGAGCACTGCCGCCGCGACGGCCATTGCGGCTGGCCGCGGGTCCATACTCCAGACGATGACCTGCGCGACGCCGATCATGGAGACGAACAGGGTCGGCACGCTCACGAGGGCAGCCACGGCGATGCCGCGTGCAAGTGTGCCGCTCGGCACGCCGTAGAGCCGGAACCGCCGCGGGTCGAGCGGGTCATCCACGCCGAAAACGATCGGGAGCAGCGTGAACGCGAGCAGCATCGCCGACCCCATCATGCTGAGTACGACCCGGGCGATATCCGGGGTGCTCGAGCGCAAGGAGGCGATCGCCACGGCAACGCACGCGGCAAGCGCGAACCCGACGACCATGGTCAGGAGCATCGCGCTGAGCTCGGCCGGGGGGCGTCGGAGGCCGTTGCCGAGCATCGCGAGCCTCAGTCGGAGAAGGTGCTCAACCATTCGAGGCCCTCCGACCCGTACCGACCTTCGGCCAACTGCAGGAAGCGGCTCTCCATGCTCTGCCCGTCACGCACGGCTTCGATCGTGCCATCGGCGAGCATCGACCCGTCGACGATGACCGCGACATGGTCGCAGATGCGTTGCACGAGTTCCATGCTGTGGCTGGAGAGCACGACAGTGCCCCCCGCAGCCGCATATTTTTTCAGGATGCCGGTGATCGCCATCGCCGACACCGGGTCGACGGATTCGAACGGCTCGTCGAGCACCATCAATCGCGGCGAATGGATCATGGCAGCGGCGAGCGCAACCTTCTTCGTCATGCCAGCCGAGTAATCGCTGACCAACCGGCCGAGAGCGTCTTCGAGAGAGAATGCCGCCGCAAGTTCGCGTGTTCGGGTGCGCGTCGTCGCGGAATCGAGGCCCCGCAGCACTCCGGCGTAGTACAGCATCTGGGCACCGGTAAGTCGGTCGAACAATCGCAGGCGATCGGGAAGCACACCCATCGCCCGTTTCGCGGCGGCGGGGTTGCCCCACACATCGGCCCCGTGCACGATGACGGTGCCCGCGTCGGGGCGCAGCAATCCGGTGATCATCGAGAGAGTCGTGGTCTTGCCTGCCCCGTTGGGACCGACGATTCCGTAGAAAGATCCTGTCGGAACGCGGAGATTGAGTGCGTCGACCGCCCGCCGGTCACCGAAGGATTTGCTGAGGCCGGTCACGGTCAGCACATGGGTGGGTGCTGCCGCCGGGGGGTCGCGAGCGAGGGGGACTTGTTTGCTGGGGGTCGCGCGCAATTTCGCCGGGGCTCGCTTGGGCACCGGCTTCACAGTTGGCGCTGGCGCTGGCTTCACCGCTGGCACCACCTTCACCGTTGGCGCTGGCTTCACCGTTGGCACCGCCACCACCGCTGGCGCCGCCTTCACCGCTGGTGCCGCCTTGACCGCTGGCGCTGGCTTCACCGCTGGCACCACCTTCTCCGCTGACGCCCGCTTCACCGCGGGCACCGTTGGCACCGCCACCACCGTTGGCACCGCCTTCACCGCTGGTACCGCCTTGACCGCTGGTGCCGCCTTCACCGCTGGCGCCGTCTTGACCGCTGGTGCCGCCTTCACCGCTGGCGAGACCGGCGGTGTGCGCGGTGTGCGCGTGCTCGGCTGAGCGGTGGGCTTGGCACCCTGGCCGGAGTCGAGGTGGTCGATCACTACCTCAATTTAGCAAGGCCGGGCCCGGTCCTGATTTACGACCCTCATCGAACTCGGGTAGCGCATCGGGGTACGGTGGATTACATGGTGCAATCGCAGGTAACAGTCACCAACCGAACGGTGACCCGTGGCATCGACCGGGTTCTCTCGGTGCAGCGACCGGTGGTGCTGGCCCACATTCGCGGCATCCGGCGGGGCAAGCCGAATGCGACGCCGGCCGAGATCATCCAGACTCTGGAGCGACGGTACCTCGCAGCCGTCACCACCGGCGGCGCGGTCGTCGGGCTGACAGCCGCGGTGCCAGCGATCGGAACCGGAACATCCCTCGTGCTCTCCGGCGTAGAGACGGCGGGGTTTCTCGAGGCCAGTGCGCTCTTCGCCCAGTCCGTGACGGAGGTGCACGGATTCGTTCTCGATGACCCGGATCGTGCCCGCGCGCTGGTGATGACGATGGTATTGGGCACGGCGGGTACCGATCTGGTGAAGCAGATGGCGAGCCAGGTCTCGGGGGTCGGAGTGTCGAAGACGGCGTTCTGGGGCGAGATGGTCACGAAGAATATGCCGCGAGCTGTTATCGGACCGATGGCCGACAGCCTGCGAAAGACGTTCCTCCGTCGTTTTGCCGTCGCTCAAGGTACGAACGTGGTAGGTCGGTTGATCCCGTTCGGGATCGGTGCAGCGATCGGCGCGGGCGGCAACAACATGCTCGGCCGTCAGATCGTCAAGACTGCACGAGAGGGTTTCGGACCGCCGCCCGCTACCTTCCCGGAATGGCTCGCGGTCGTCGAGGTGATTCCGAAGACACCACGGGGGCTACGCACCTTTCGGGCACGGAGCGTGCGCCGCACTGTTCGCACCCCCGGTGCACCCCGCGTGCTGGTCATCCCGATTCCGACATTCCCATTTCGCCGCCGAGGGAAAACCCCCCAGACACCTCAGCTGCCGCAGTCACCAGCGGCGCCTCAGTCCCCCGCGCTGACCGAGGCGCCTCCCCTACCCGGGCCGCCTTTGCTGCCCTAGTAGTGGAGGCGGCGATTCAGGGCCTCGGAACCATCAGATCAGCCAAGCGTTCCCAGTACCGCGTTTGCCGTTGAGGCACCCCCGTTGCGAACGTAGCTGAACTTGGCATTAGCGCCCGCTGGCAGCGCCCGCACTTGCGCCGTGAGGTCGGTCTTGCCCGTGATCGGGATGCCATCGACGGCCGTGATCACGTCACCGGCCTTGAGGCCGGCCGCATCGGCAGCTCCGCCCCGAGTGACCTCCCTGATGCTGGCACCGACGACTTCGCTTGTGCTCTTGTCACTGGCGGTGACGTCGGTTACCGAAGCGCCGAGCAAACCGTGAGTCGCCGTGCCGGACGTCATGAGTTCTTTCGCGATCCGTTGCGCGACGTTGGACGGGATCGCGAAGCCCACCCCGATGCTTCCCGATTGTCCGCCGCCGTTGTTTCCGGCCGAGGCGATGGCCACGTTGATGCCGATCACTTGTCCATCGGAGTTCAGGAGCGCGCCGCCGGAGTTGCCGGGGTTGATCGCGGCATCCGTCTGCACGACGGCGAGGGAGATGGTGGACGACGAGCCAGCCGACGGTGCTTGCTGGCCGGGGGTGTCGAAGTTCCAGAAGTTGAACGGGTCGTTCGGAGCCGGCGTCGTCGGATCCGTGTTGGCTTGATCTTTCGGCACCGCGGACGAAGCGATTGTGATGCTCCGGTTGAGGGCGCTCACGATTCCGTTGGTCACGGTGCCGGCCAGGCCGAGCGGCGCGCCGATCGCTACAGCCGTGTCGCCGACGTTGAGCTTGCTCGAATCGGAGAACGAGGCGGGCTGCAGATTGGTTGCACCGTCCACCTTGATGACGGCGAGGTCGGAGATCGGGTCCGATCCCACGAGTTTGGCGGTGAGAAGATGGCCGTCTGCGGTGATGACGGCAATGGTGGCATCGGCGGATGCTCCGTCGAGGGTCACGACGTGGGCGTTGGTCAGAATGTAGCCGTCGGTGTCCAGGATGACACCGGAGCCGGTTCCACCGGAGTTCGAGGCCGAGACCTCGATGGTCACCACCGAGGGAGATGCCTTCGCTGCGACAGCTGTGATCTGGGTCACATTCTGTGAATCGTTGACGGTGATCGTGGCAGGCGCCACATTGCTTGAGGTTGCTGAAGCACCGTTCCGTGAGGCGGCCAGGTAAGTCACCCCGGCCCCGGATACGCCACCGATGAGTGCTCCGACCGCGAGAGCCGCGACCAGTCCGACGGTGGCAGTGCGGCGGGATGGTCGGAAGGAGTCCCCGGTATGAGGGGATGCCGCTATCGGTGCGGTTTCCGCGCCGGGCGCTACAGCAATCGCGGGAGGGGTTTCGGGGGAACCCACTGGGGAGTTCTCGGGAGCATCGGTCATGGCTTGTTCCTTTCCAACACGGCTCAGCATCCACCGCGAACCTGAGCGTTGTATTTGTGAGGGCTGAGAGCCCGCCGCAGGGTTTCGGGGTGCCGTTTCAGCAGCCGGGACCGGTTGGGTTGAGGGTGCAATCCCGTTCGACGAGCACGGTCTTGGCTCCCCCGGCCGTTGCTACCAACTGATTGGCAGGTAGGTTCAAAATGCCCGGAATCGCGATCCAGTTCGTGCCCGAGTATCGGTATTCGGCGCGGTAATCGATGTCGAGGTCGATGTAGTACGTGCCCGGCGCTCCGTAGCGGTGGCTGGTCGGGGTCGGATCGAACTCGGCGATTCCCTGAGATTCCCATCGCGCTCCCGCCGTAGGCCGGCTCGCCGAGGCTCCATCCCCGTACGTCCAGTTCCATTGCACCGGAGTGAAACGAACCGAGGCCGGGCGACCGAGCAGTTCCCCATCTCGTATCTGTGCCCCACCGGTCGAGAAGAAGTTGGTATCCAAGCCGACGATCATCCACCCGTTGGGTTGCATGCTGTCGACCCCGGGGTCGGGTCGGAACCGGGCGATATCCGCTAGCGAAATCGGTGGGAGGCCGGCGACCGGATCGGGTGCACCGGCAGGCAGGGCAGACGCTTTGCAATCCACTTCGCCACCGACCTCGACGACCCGACATCGATCGATCGGCTTGATCGAAGCCCAACCATCATCACCGGAACCCCCACCGGAGTCACCTCCGGAAGCGCCGCCTCCGGAGCCGCCACCCGTCTCCAGGGTGACTTCTCCGCCGCCCAGGCCAGCGGTAACGCAGCCGGTCGTCTGCAGAGCGAGGGGCGTGCACTCAATAGCGAGGGCGAGGTTACCGCCGCCCGCCACGAGCAGCAGCAGCGAGAACCCGATTTGAGCAGAGATCAGCACGTCGTGTCCCCAATGTTCCAAGGCTCGCGACTGGAAACAAGGAGGGACCCTGCGAAATCAAAAGTCACCACTAGGCGTGTCCGAGATGGGCGGTTGGGTGCGACGACTGATGCGCCCCCAGCGTCGGTCACGTCAACGGCGGATACGTCTTCGCACAGGTACACAACGACGACTGAAGAGTCGGCAGATGCTCCATCGAATTTCTGAAGATCGACCGAATCAAACGTTGTTCCACCGGAACTTCTGAGGTGCTGGCTCTGCACCGTTTTAAAGCTCGTTATCGAGGCTGCTAGAAAGGTACCGGTCGCGACGGTTGCAAGACGCTCGGGATCAACGCCACCTTCCATAAATATCTGGTCTGACAGCTTGACGTAAGCCCCGTACGCGACCTCGGCCGCAGCGAGTGCTTCCTCGTCACTGGCGAAGATGGGGGTCGAGGTGGGCTCAGGGGTGGGAGCGAGCACGGGCTGAGGCGGGAGGCATCCACTCAATAACACGGCCACCGAAGCGACCCCGAGCACGCTCCAGACGATCCGCATACAAGCCACGCTAGCTAACCAAAGTCGGCACCGTCAGAGGTTTCCACAGCCTGCCCAGTTCCGGGTTCCACCGTTTGATCGAGTTATCCGCTCGGGTCCGCCTCCGGGCGTCGACATGAGACGGCGGCGCGAACCACACTCGACCGCCAGTCATCCTCACCGCCCATCGTTCCCTGTGCTTCACGTGATGGTGGTAGACGCATAGACACATCCCATTCGACAGGTCGGTGCGCCCATTGTCGCGGTGCCACCGGTTGACGTGATTCACTCCCGCGAGATGACGGCCTGCTGCAGGCGGGAAAGGCGCATCCGCAGTCAGGCTCCGCGATCGCCACCTTCTGAGCGGGAGTGAAGAGACGAGTGAGGCGCCCTTGATCGAGCACTTCGGACGGGCCGCCCGTCACCATCGGGATTATTCCCGCGTACGCAGCCATCCTTCGCACGGCTCCCCGCAGCGATCGGCATATCGATTCCGTCGATCTCGCCCTGCGGAATGCTTTCGGTGAGAGCCTCCATGACGGTGCGCACGACAGCGGTGATCGATGCTGCCGCGGGTATTTCAGAGCACGCGATCTAATGCGCAGAAACCGCGGTCCACCATTCGTCGAACATGGTTACCGGCTCCGCTCGCTTGTGTCGAGTAGCGATATAACGCTCCTCGATCGCGCCCGCGATGTCGGGATCGACCTCCTCGCCCTCGAGATAATCGTCGATCTGCTCGTAGGTGAGACCTAGGTTGGCCTCGTCGGTCTGACCCGGCACCTCGTCGAGCAGGTCCGCCGTCGGCTCTTTCAAGTAGAGCCGTTCCGGGGCGCCGAGGTGGCGCAGCATGGCCCGCCCCTGACGCTTCGACAAACCACTGAGGGGCAGGATGTCCGCGCCCCCATCGCCGAACTTGGTGAAAAATCCGGTGATCGCCTCGGCGGCGTGGTCCGTGCCGACGACGAGCATCCCCGCCCCACCGGCGATCGCGTACTGCGACACCATACGGATGCGCGCCTTGGTGTTGCCCTTGACGAAGTCCCTGATGGGCGTGCCCAGCGCCGCCCCGACCTGCGCCGCCACGCCATCCACCCCCGGCTTGATATCGACCACCATGATGCGATCGGGTCGGATGAATGTGAGGGCGAGCTGCGCGTCATCCTCATCGGCCTGTATCGAATACGGCAACCGCACTGCGATGAATTGGCGAGGAATGCTGTCGTCCGAGTCGGACAATTCCGTGATCGCCTGCTGACACAAACGGCCGGCGAGCGATGAATCCTGGCCGCCGCTCACTCCGAGCACGAGCCCCGCGGCTCGGCTGGCGATCAGGTACTCCTTGACGAAGTCGACACGCAATCGCACCTCGCGTTCGGGATCGATCGATGGCACTGCGTGGAGGTCGTAGATGATGCGCGCCTGCATGGGAGTCATCGGTTAAATCTACCCGCCGACTGCCCTTCCATGGGATGTGTCGAGCAGCGCACTAGGGCCAACTCAGCGCAGGCCCGACCCACTCCCCTACCCACGCGATGAGTGGCTCGATTGCAGTCCACGCAGCGCGGATGGCATCGGCATCCGCGTCGACCGGCAGTCGACGCAGAGCGGCGTAATGCTTCAACCTGAGCAGCTCGATCTGCGGGTCATCCTTCTCGTAGCCTTTCGGTGTGGTCTTCAGCGACGGGCCGGCCACCTCGAATCCCTGAGCGGCAAGATCGTCGAGAATACCGCGCACCCGGGCCGCGGCCAGCGGCTGCGATGAGATGGCGGCCCTCCCCCGACCCAATTGGTCACGAGTGGGTTCGTACAGCCCGCCGCCCGCCTCGATACCGTTCGCGCTGAACTGCAGATAGACGCCCCCGACCGATCCAGCCCACATGGCGGCCGTGAGCCGGTACGGCGTCTTGTCGACGGAGAACCGCACGTCCCGATTGGGCCGCGTCACCTTTCCGGGGCCGTACTTCTCCTGAGCTTCAGCCGTCAAGGCTTCGAGAGGGCCGCGGATGGCCCGGTCGTACACATCCCGGTGGTCGGTGAAGTAGGCGCGGGTGTTGTTCTCAGCGAGACCGGTGAAAAAGGTGACGGCTTCCGGGGCGAAGCCGTTGAACGGCGAACTCGGCATGGGTTGACGGTAGCGGATTCGCGGGTCGTGACGGTGTCGTGACAAAGTGAGCAGAATTTGCGGCCACAATCTAGGTCATGGATGACACGGCACTCGGCTGGGTGCGCCCGGGCCTGCTGGGAGGCCAGCGCGAACGGGGTGTCTCCATGCTCAGCGTCGGCGAACTCGAACGCTACGAGAGCACCCCCGAAGTGCTGCGGGAGAGCTTCGTACAGGGGCGGATGCTGTTGCGCGAGGTAGCGGCGGAGCTACTGGGCACCCGACCCGACAGCGTCGTCATCGTGGCTCGATGCCCGGACTGCGGGGGTCCGCACGGCCAGCCGCACGTTGAGCACTCGACCATGCGGCTGAGCTTGTCGCGGTGCGCGACCGCGGTCGTGGCCGTCGCATCCCGGATCACGGCCGTGGGCATCGACGTGGAACCGGATGACGTCGGCCCCGACCGGCTCGCCGCCATCGGCACCCTCACAGGGGTCGAATCGGTTCAGCACTGGACCGCCATCGAAGCGGTCCTCAAAGCGGATGGCCGCGGACTGCGAGTCGACCCGGCGCGAGTGCTCATCAGCAGGCGGCCGCCGGGATTCCGCGCCTGGGTGGCCGATAGCGGGAGGTCGTACCGCGTGACGCAGCCCGAGTTACACCCCGGGCTCGTAGTGAGCCTCGCGAAGGAATCGCGGTGATGGGTGAGAAGGGCATCACAGACCGGTAATGACTTGGATGCGCCCTGACGCGACGGCCGCCTGCAACGCCGCATAGTCTCGCTCGTTGAGGTCTGCGTAGGTTTCGGAAAAGTCGGCGATGGCGTGATCGAAGTCGTGTGATCGCCCCAGGTAGGCCGCGATCGCAACCCGGTCGCCGGAGCGGGCGTGTGCGCGGGCGAGCGTCCACCCGCAAAGCCGTCCGTAGGCGGCCATCGTCGCTGGGATCATCCGCTCGATCTCGGGGGATGCCTTCCAGTCACGCAGTTGGCGCAGGTAGTAGTCACGGTCGATCCCGTCGACACCGCGGGTGCGCTGCCAGCCGAGGAAGATGTCACTGCTCGCCTGCATCAGTCGCTGGCCGGCAACGATCCTCTGCCCCTGGTTGGTGTAGGCACTGCCGCCCGCGTACGCGCTGAGCACGGATGGTTGAGCCTCTTTGGCCTGCAGCATCAAGGGTTCGAGCCCGTCGGGACCGACCATCAGCAGTATCCACGCACGCGTGCCCACGCTCCCCACGCCGACGACTTTTCGGGCAGCGTGAACCAGGGTGAACTGGTCGAAGAGGTGACGGCGCTCCGATGTCAACGATCGCCGATATCGAGCCAGCAGGCCGCGGAGCATCTTGTACAGTGCGTCGACGTCAAGGTCGGAAAGCACATCCTCGATGGGCTCGATGAGCGGTGGGTTGCTCACGATGCGACGCTGCCCGTTGACGACCGCAGTGAGTTTGCTGGAAGCATGCGCGCTGTCGCGTGTGCGCGCCTTAGCGAGCTGAAAATAGATGGACTTGACCCGCTTGTCCGTGATCTGCGAACTGAACTCCTTCAGGGAGTCCTCGATGTAGAGGTGGGTGTACCAGACCGTGAGCGTCCGCTCGTCGGCGAAGCCCCGCATCGCCGAGCGGTACTCCTCCACGGTCGAGATGATGATCTCCCGACGCACCTTTCGGCTGAACCCGCGGCCCCGGCCGGCCACGGCCAAGCTCGCCGCCAGCCGTTTGACATCCCACTCGAACGGTCCGGGAAGTGTCTCGTCAAAGTCGTTGAGGTCGAAAACCAACTGGCGCTCAGGTGATGCGTACACACCGAAGTTGGCAAGGTGCGCGTCGCCGCATAGCTGAACCCGGATGCCCGAGTTAGGCAGCTGCGCTACGTCGGCGGCCATCGGGAGGGCCGCGCCGCGAAAATAGGCGAACGGGGAGACCAGCATCCGGCCGTGGCGTAACGGCACAAGCTCCGGCACTCGGGTTTTCGCCTGCTCCAACAGCAACCCCACCGGATCCCGATCGTTCCTCACGCCGACCTCGGCGTGGGACGCCAGCGGTACTGTGACGCGCGCCGCCTTGCCCGCGGCGACGCTCACGGACTTGACCACCGCACCACCCCCCTTGCAATGGCTTCTTTGCCATCGGTCACCACGAGTATCCCGGACCTGAGCGCTCTCGTCACTTCGGGGATGCTCGCGTCATCAGCGTGATGCGGGTCGCCTGCCGCGCAGATGTTCACCGGCCCGAGTAAGGATCCCGCTCACGGCAACTTCGGCAGCGCCGTCTCGAAGAGCCACGAGGTGAACAGTTTCTCGAGGGGCTTGTCGGTGACAGATGCCGCGAGCCGTCGGAAATCGTCGGTCGTCGTGATCCCGTACCGGTGCTCGGTGGCCCAGGCGGTCAGTAGGGCGAAGAATGCGACATCCCCCACCGTGATGCGGAGTGCATGAAGGGTGAGCGCCCCGCGCTTGTAGACGCGGTCGTCGAACATGCGGGCCGCCCCGGGGTCCCCGACCACGATGTCGAGCGGCAGACCGCTGAGGTGGCGGCGGTATTGGCGGGCCAGGCCGTCGGCGCTCAAGCCGCCGGATTGCTCCGACCACAGCCACTCGGCGTAGCAGGCGAAACCCTCGTTGAGCCAGATGTGCTGCCAGGCCGCGACGCCGACGCTGTTGCCGAACCACTGATGGGCGAGTTCGTGGGCGACGAGCCGTTCCGATCCGCCCCGACCGTCGGCGTGGTTGGCGCCGAAGATGGCGAGACCCTGTGCTTCTAGGGGGATCTCGAGGTCGTCCGCGGTGACGACCACGGTGTAGCCATCGAAGGGGTACGGGCCGAACCGTTCTTCGAAGAAAGCCATCATGGGGCCGACCGTCGCAAAGTCCGCCTGCACCTGGGCCTCGATCACGGGCGGATACACCAGGTAACCGACCACCCCGGCGAAGTCGGCGGCGGCGGTCGCATACCGGCCGATCTGCACTGTCGCCAGGTAGCTCGCGGTTGGCTGCACCTGCTCGTAGGTTCGGTGCCGCACGCCGGCCGCGGTTCGCTCCTCGGTCAGCACCCCGTTGCAGATCACGGTGTAGGTCTCCTCCACGGCGATCCGGATGCGATAGCGCGCCTTCTGAGACGGATGGTCGTTGCACGGAAACCAGGTCGGCGCCCCGGAGGGTTGGGCAGCGACGAGCACGCCGTCCTCCAGCTCCTCCCAGCCGAGTGGCCCCCACGCACTGCGGCGCGGGCCAGGTGAGCCCGAGTAATCCACCGTTACCGTGAAGGCGGTTCCCGCCGCGATCGGCGCAGCGGGAACGATGGTGAGCTTGTGCGCCGTTTGGGTGAAACGAGTGTTGCGGTAGCCCTGCAGGCGCACCCGGGTGACCCTGAGGCGGGAGAGGTCGAGGGTCAAGCGGCTCAACGCCTGGGTGCTGGTGGCATGGATGGCAGCCGTCGCGTCCAGCCGATTGGTCGCCACCCGGTACCGCAGGTCGAGGTCGTAGAGCTCGACCCGGTATCCCCCGTTGCCGCTCGTGGGGAGGTAGGGGTCGCCCGCGGAGCGAGCACCGGCAGAAGCGGCCGCCCGGGTTCCCGAGCTCATGCCGGCTTCGGGTGATAGTCCGCGACCGTGACTTCGCGCCAGGGTCCGATCGGGTTGCCGCTCCACCGGCTCGCCGCCGGCACCACGTCACCGCGCATCACGAGGGAGGCTGGGCCGACAGTCGTGTTCTCTCCGATCACCGCGGCGGGGAGCACGACGCTGTGCGGGCCGAGCGTCGCCCCGCTCGCGAGGGTGACGGCATCCATGCTCATGATCCGATCATGGAACAGATGCGTCTGCACCACACAGCCCCGGTTGACCGTGGCGCCATCGCCGAGGCGCACGAGGTCGGCCTCGGGTAACCAGTACGTCTCGCACCACACGCCGCGCCCGATGCTCGAGCCGAGGCTGCGCAGCCACCACACCAGGGCGGGGGTGCCGCTCGCGGCCTGCGCGAACCACGGCGCCGCCACCATCTCGACGAACGTGTCGGCAACTTCGTTGCGCCAGACGAACGACGACCACAGCGGATGCCCCGCCGCCCGGATCCGCCCCACGAGCAGCCATTTCGCCGCAGTACTGATCACCGCGGCCACCGCACCCGCGGCGACGAGCACGACCCC
>Ga0209512_1001820_pt1 | contig 24678 bp, 21 predicted proteins | sample frozenSSSSmetaG_FD_184142 | JGI IMG/M metagenome (GOLD analysis project Ga0209512, IMG submission 184142) | Glacier valley bacterial and archeal communities from Borup Fiord, Nunavut, Canada, to study Microbial Dark Matter (Phase II) -... | ecosystem: Environmental > Aquatic > Freshwater > Ice >...
TCAAATAGATCGAGATAGTCTTTTTTGAAATGTTTTCTAGCCTCGGCAAAATAATCACTACAACGCTGATAATGTGCGGATACTTCTTCTGGGCTCATCAATGAACCGGTGTGAACACCGTAGTGAAAAGGTGTAGAAATAATATCTTCAGGGTTGATTTCAACCCATCGCTTCAAATAGGAAATGAAGTGTAATGCGCCATTAATCATCTCTTTAGCAGTATGAAAATCTCGATCCATCGCATATATCAGTCCTAGGTGAATCTTTCCTTCTTGGACATAACTTGCTTTTTTTACCGGAGCATTATTTTCTTCATAGACATCAACTGTATATCCACGATTTGCTAGCTCCAAAGCTGTGCAAACACCTAATCCTCCAGCACCAAGGATTGCAATTCTCTTATTTTTCAATTTGTGAAGTCTTATTATAGGTTAAAAATCATCAATCATTCGACTCAAAATTAGGCGAATTGAGCCCTAATCCCACTATAATCTATATAAACGGTCTAATTCGCCACATCCGAATTTAGTAATCAGGCTTTTCCGTTTATTCAAATGTTGACCTTTTTAAAAGTTGGATTCAAATACCTAGATTTTTTTGGCTTTGATAATGAAAAATTGTTTGTAGAAGATTGACTGTTATCCTGCTTCTCCAGAAGCCGGATAGGAATAGAATAAAACACCCGAGATGGGCGAAAAATTTATTGCTGTTACCATTAGCAAATCTTTCTGCTTGTCAGTTAACAAACTTCTATCAGAGAAGTAACATTATCTATAATTCACTAAATGCGACATTTTCACCCTTTGACAAACCAGCTGGCTACATAAGCTGTGAACGTTCCAAATAGACCTACACCAGTAGTCATTAGCACGGCAGCAATGAGCCTCCCTTCCAACGTCACGGGATAATGATCTCCGTATCCTACGGTGGTAATAGTCACAAATGCCCACCATAGTGCATCGCCGGCGGTGGTAATATTACTTTCTGGAGTCCGTTCAACCTGAAGAATAGTAATAGAGCAAAAAATGATCATCAATACAGCTACTATAATTGCGGAATTCAATGTACCCTGCGCTTTATTCTCAAAGTAAGAATCTAGGAAATCCTTGAGTGATTTAAATGCTTTTACTACGCGAAGAATCCTTACAAAACGTAAAAGTCTACCAATTCGGAATATATCTATCATTGGAATAGAAGCGACTAGATCTACCCATCCCCATCGCATGAATTTCAATTTGCTTTCAGCCTGATAAAATTGAACACAGAAGTCCAAGAAAAACACAATGCATATCGCAAAATCAAAGATTTGGAGCAACTTCTGAGTTTCTGGTGGTAGGTCTACGATAACCCCTATCAATAATGCTCCTAGAATATAGACTGACAGAAAAAGTATCAGGACGTTAAAAAAATTGGGTTTTGTCATTTATCAATTCACTTAAATAATATTTACCTCTAAAATACTGAAAAATATATTTTGACATTAAAGTTCTTTAAGCAAAGCCGTCATTTCTATAAGATCTTTTGAGGTAAATAATTCAATACTGAATAAGTGCTACTAATTATTAGAAAATCGTGGACAGTCTCCTAAGATCTTAAGAAATCTCCACTCTCCAATTGACCTCGCAAATCGTAAGTCGTAAGTCGTAAATTATGTAAAGACTGCTTCATATTCATACCCCACCATTCGCAGTGACATAATTCCAAGATCTCAAATCCCCCAAAATTCCCTTTCTACCCCAGAATCCCTATTTTTGCCCCGCATGCTTCAAGATTTCGATCCATTATCCTTTGATCTCCCTGTAGCGGAGATTATTCCTCAAGTTAAATCCCAGCTTTCTACCGCTAATTCTTTAATAATCCAGGCACCTCCAGGTGCGGGAAAGAGTACACTCCTGCCCTTGACTTTACTAGATGAACCTTGGCTAGCTGGGAAGAAGATCATTATGCTGGAGCCTAGGCGATTGGCTACCAAGACCATTGCTCAGCGCATGGCATCTATGACGGATACCAAGTTGGGAGATCTGATCGGCTATAGAATTCGCTTTGAATCAGCTATTTCAGCCAATACTAGACTGGAAGTAATCACAGAGGGAATTTTGACCCGTATGCTTCATTCGGACAATGCGCTGGAAGATGTGGGCTTGGTGATCTTCGATGAGTTTCATGAGCGAAATCTTCACTCTGAAGTAGCTTTGGCATTGATCCGTGAAGTGCAACAAGTACTAAGACCTGATCTTAGAATACTGCTGATGTCTGCGACTATAGATGCCAAGGTTCTCTCCGGTATGCTTAAGTCCACCGTGATCGAAAGTAAGGGTCGTCAGTATCCTGTGGAAGTGAATTACATGAATGAGGTCGATCAATATTCGATTGGGGAAGATGCGGCGCGACAGATTATTCCATTGACCAAAGTTCATGAGGGGGATTTTTTGGTTTTCCTTCCTGGGCAAGGAGAGATCCGAAAGGCACAGGAAATTCTTAGAAAAGCACTCCCTGATGATCTCGTGCTTCCTTTATATGGACAGCTATCCCCAGCAGATCAGAACAGAGCAATTATGCCTCATCCTTCTGGGAAGCGGAAGATTGTGCTTTCCACAGACATTGCGGAGACTTCTTTGACTATTGAAGGAGTGAAAGTGGTTGTTGATTCAGGCTTCGCCAAATCATCCAAGTTTGATCCAAGATCAGGTTTATCACGCTTGGTTTTACATAGAATCAGCAAGGATTCCGCAGATCAACGAAGCGGTCGTGCAGGTCGATTGACTGCCGGTCATAGTTATAGACTTTGGACGAAAGCCATTCAAAATCAGCTAAATGAGTACCGCACGCCAGAGTTGATGGAAGCAGACCTAACAGGTTTGGTTCTGGATATGAAAGCCTGGGGCAAGCAGGAAATTCGCTCCATGACTTGGCTTACTCCTCCTCCGGCTGGCACTTTAGCTTTAGCAGAAAAGACACTGGAGTCAATAGAAGCTATAGTAGAAGGAGAACTGACGCCACATGGTAAGGAGGTTCACAAGTTGCCAACCCATCCACGAATTGCTCACATGCTGATCAATGCGGCTGAAATAGATCAGCTGGGTTTGGCTACAGATATCGCGGCGATCTTGGACGAGCGTGATCCGCTAGGGCCAGATGCCGGAGTGGATTTGAATTTGAGAATAGAAGCGCTTCGCAGATATAGGAAGCACGATGTGAGCATAGCTGGTATCAAGAAGATAGAAAAGATGGCGGCATCCTATCGTCGAATGTTTGCTATTCAGCCAGAAAGTGGACCAGTTGATCCTTGGCAGACGGGCTTACTCCTAGCCTACGCGTATCCTGAACGGATCGCAGCAGCTCGACCTGGAAACAATGCCCAGTTTCAATTGGCAAACGGGAAAATCGCTCAGATTGGTCACAAGGATGATCTGGCGCACGAATCTTGGCTTGCAGTTGCACATGTAGATGCCCGAGAAGGAATGGGTAAAATCTGGATGGCTGCTCCTATCAATCCCAAGGATTTGGCACCAATGCTGAAAACCAAAGAGGTATTGAAATGGGATAGAAAGAAAGGTGGTTTACAGGCACATTCTGAGATAAGAATAGGATCGATTATCCTGGGAACTCGGCCTTTGGCAAAGTATTCTGACGGAGATGTGACAGAGGCCATTCTGGAAGCTATACGTGAGGATGGGGAGTATTTGCTGGATTTCAATGAAAATGTGGAGCAATTGATTCTGCGTGTGCAAAGCATGAAAAGTTGGTATGCAGATCAGAACTGGCCTGATTGGTCAGTAGCTACTCTCTGCGAAAAGCCGGAAACTTGGATTGAACCTTATCTGCAAAACATCACCAAAAACGACGATTTCAAGAAGCTGGATCTTGCTCAGATTCTCTTTAGCAGTCTTGATTTTGAACTTCAAAAACAACTCGACCGATTAGCTCCGGAAACGGTAGAAGTTCCTTCGGGAAGTAAAATCAAACTTGAATATAGAACGGAGGACATTCCGCTTCTGTCGGTGAGACTACAGGAATTGTTTGGTCTGTTAGAAACTCCCAAAGTCAATAATGGTAAAGTCAATGTGTTAATTGAAATGCTTTCTCCAGGTTATAAGCCAGTTCAGCTTACCCAGGATCTGAAAAGCTTTTGGCAGAATGGGTATTTCGAAGTGAAAAAGGAATTGAAACGACGCTATCCAAAACACGAATGGCCCGAGAATCCATTGGAAGCTCAGGCCATACGGGGAGTGAAAAGAAAATATTAAACCTCCACTAAAACAGGTTTATCTAAGTAATCGAGAAATTGAAGGAATGAAGCAATTGTAAATGGAGTCATTTCGTCACAATTTATTTTCTCCAGAAATGACTGACGAAGAATCGGATAGTCTTCTGGATTATATAATCTGCTGAGTGCGGTAGAACGAAAAGCTGATTCCACCAAATTACAAGCTTCAAAAGGGTTCTCTTTGTGATGTAGAAATTCCTGCTCTAACACTATAGGATCGATCATTTGATCCAACCATCTGAACCCTGTATCCAAAAAGAAGTTTTCGGAAGAAATAATCGCTTCAGGTAATTCGATGTCGTCAGATAGTATAATTTTTTTAGGGTACATATCCCCCAAATTGTCCGGAGTCTGGACTAGAGTAATTGATTGTTCAGCGTAATTATTAAGCGTAGGAATGTATTTATGGATCAACTCTTCGACAGCATTAATACGAATACCTAAATGGTACTCAATATAAGTTTCCGCCGATCCTTCTACAAAATGCACGAAAATAACCTGCTTACCATGAGGAAAAACCTTCTCGAATAGTAATTGAGATTGATTTAAGACAAAGCCATTATCTATAAAAAACTCTGAGTGCAAACAGACGACATCCATTTTTCGCATGATGAAATTCTTTTTATTGTATTAATAAACACAATAATGATGCGAATGTTGTTTAATCCTCAGAAAATAATTCTCTAATCTCTGTTAAAATTGGTTCTACCTCTAGTTTTTTCAGTTCCAAACTTCCTTCATCCTCTGGATTGTGCAAGTAGTGATTCCAGTGTTTTTCAGCCTTTCTAAGTGTACGCGGTGTCATATCAAATTCCACTTCGTCCAGGTACATCTTGGCAAGGGTTTGTGCTTTAAAATTACCGAAGAGAAAAACTCTAAAAATATCTACAAAGCGTTGGCTCAAATCAAACTCCTCCAACACCTGAACAAATGCCCCTTGATGAGCTCTATTCTTTTTGTCATTAATCGCCTCAAAAATCGCGTCGAGAGACTCCTCGTTGAATGCAGACAGAGAAAGTGCCCGGCATGCCAGATACGCAACTTCCCAGTTGTCACCTTTCACTAGTTCGATCACTTTATCTCTTCCGCTTTCATCCAGATTTTTTCCCAGTTTGTCTGCAAAATAGAAAGCTTCCTTTTCATTAGGATCGCTCATACGCTTGATTAAGCCTTGGATTTCCTCGTCCATGATTTTTCGGTTTATTTGTGCAAATATAATCGAAAAGCCTCCCCCGCTATGATTTCCGGCAATCCAAAGTTAATTACTCTTGAAAAGTACCAGTCCATTCTGGTAGTATCCGAAAAGGAAGGACTGCATGGAACCTTCGAAGTGGCTAAGCATCAATGGGTAATTTCTAATTCGGACTCTTGGCTAGCCAAAGTTTCACTTCCTTGGAATATGCAGGCAAGTGCTTCCGGGATTTTATCTGTAAAGGACGATTTCCATTTGGCCTTAGTAATGATCCGAGCCGGAATTGCCGTTACCGGATACTTTCACAACGGTGAAATGCTGGATCACAAAGTATTCCGAGCCTATATGGTTCGCCAAAAGCAAGGAAAAAGTCAGATCAAATACCTGAAAACAAAAGGAAAATCAAGAGCTGGCTCCAGACTGAGACTGGGAGAATCGGAGCAGTTTTTTGAGGAAATCAACGAGCGTCTACAGCAATATAATAAAGACTATGCGATCACCACTTGGGGCATCAGCTGTGGCAAAACCCTGTGGCCGTATTTCTTCGGAAGTGATATGCCTACTCCTTTTTCGAAGAATGCAGAAAACTTGATCAGCATCCCCTTCCATGTGCAGCAGCCTGACTTTGCAACCTTACAGGAAATCCACAAGAAGTTGAATGGGATTCATTTGACACTTTCTGAAAAAGGGCAAGAGATTTTTGATCAGCCAGATACCACAGAATCAAATAACCTTAATGATGAGGATGATTGGTGAGAGAATGATCAATTTTCAATGGTCAATTTTCAAATTCAATGATCAAAACCCTTTGTTCTCTTTGTCACTTTTGTGGTAAAGATTTCTTTTTCACCATAAAGAAACAAAGGACATAAAGATTTAGTAATGAGAATGATTTCCGTTGATGCGGGCGTATTTCTATGCTTTCCGTTGATTCTATGTGGTTTGAAAAAAAAATTAACCACATAGAATCATAGATTTTTATAGCGTGAAATGATAAGATTACGCTTCAATACGAACTTCATTCCTTTGCTCTCTTTATGCCTTTGTGGTATTAATTTTTCACCACAAAGGAACAAAGATCATAAAGTATTATGTAGTGGGATTGATTCCCAATGATGTGGGCGTATTTCTATGTTTTTCTATGATTCTATGTGGTTTAAAAAAATCAATGATCAATGTTCAAATTCAAGTTTCAAAGGCTGCAAAACACAAGTGCTCTTTGCACTTTCTTTGTGCACTTTGTGGTAAAATATATTTTCAAATTGACCAATGAATAGTATCAGAGTAGAACAATTAGAAAAGATTTCCCTTTTGACTCTTTGCTTTCCATTTTACCTTTAAGAGTTCATTCATTCACCATTTCTTTTCCCATGTCCCAAAGATTCAATTGGCTACTCGTGATTTCACTTGTGATTACTTTTCAAGCCAACGCACAAAACACCCTTCACCCTACTTCCTCGGAGTACGAATATCCTACTGATCCCAAAGTAGTAGAGAAACTCGAGCAATGGAGAGATCAGAAATTTGGGATTTTGATTCACTGGGGCATTTATGCTGTGCCGGGAATTGTAGAATCCTGGAGTATCAATAATGAGGATTGGATCAATAGAAAAGATACGACCCAGAGCTATGAAGAATATAAGAAGTGGTACTTTGGATTGAGTGAAAAGTTTAATCCACAGGGATTTGACCCAAATCAGTGGGCTGAAGCTGCGGATAAAGCCGGAATGAAATACGTGGTATTCACCACAAAACACCACGATGGGTTCAATATGTTTGACACCCAGTTTACAGATTACAAAATCAGTAATGGACCTTTTGCAAGCAATCCAAAAGCTGATGTAGCTAAGTATGTCTTCGATGCATTTAGGGAAAAGGACATGATGATCGGAGCCTATTTTTCTAAGCCTGATTGGCATTCTCAGTACTATTGGTGGGACTATCGTGCTACTCCAGATCGCAATGTCAATTATGATATCCGCAAGCATCCTTGGAGATGGAATCAATATGTACAGTTCACTCATAACCAACTCAATGAACTTACAACCAATTATGGCGATATAGATATCCTTTGGCTAGATGGAGGATGGGTAAGACCACTTTCCACAGTCAATGAAGAAGTATTAAGCTGGGGAGCACCGATTCCGGATTTTGATCAGGAAATCAATATGCCTAAGGTGGCTGAAATGGTCAGAAAAAATCAAGAAGGAATTCTTATCGTGGATCGTACGGTACATGGCCCATTTGAAAACTATAGAACTCCCGAACAAGGAATTCCGGCAACAATGTCTCCTAACCCATGGGAAAGCTGCATTACACTAGGTGGAGCTTGGGGTTTTGTCCCTAACGATAAATTCAAACCTTCACGAAAAGTGGTTCATTTGCTCATCGAGATTGTGGCCAAAGGCGGGAACTTATTACTTGGAGTTGGACCTACTGCCGAAGGCCTTTTCTTACCTGAACAGGTTTCCAGACTGGAAGAAATCGGGAAATGGCTGGAAGTGAACGGAGCAGGAATCTACAATACCCGCGCATTAGAAACTTTCAAGGATGGGAAACTTTATTTCACCCAAGGCAAAGACAAAGAAAAGTATGCTTTGATGCCTTTGGCAGAGAACGAAAAATTGGAAGAATCCATCTCATGGAGTATAAACCCTCCAAAAAAGGGTAGCAAAATCACAATTCTAGGTGAGAATAAATCTCTCAAATGGAAGACAGAAAATGGAAAAACTGTTGTTTCTCTTCCTAAGAGTCTACAGGAAAAACTTTCAAACTCTCCAGCGATTGTGCTGACCTACATTTCTGAATAAAGTAATTCTCACAGATAGCCTTCAAACAAGAAACGAATAAATGGAATTGACTACAGTAATAAAATCTTTCGAGGAGCTCAGCAATCATGAGTTATATGCTATCATTCGACTTCGTAATGAAGTATTTGTAGTAGAGCAGGATTGTGTGTTTCAGGATGCTGATAATAAGGACCAATTTGCAGATCACGTCATGATTATGGCTGATGATTTTTTGGTTGCTTACTCAAGGGTATTACCTGCAGGAGCATCTTTTGCTGAAGCATCAATAGGACGAGTAGTTAGTGATATGAAAGCCCGAGGAACTGGCGCAGGAAGAAGGTTGATGAAGGACTCACTTGCTTATATTTTAGAAAAGTATGGGCCTTGTACTGTTAGAATTGGTGCCCAAACTTACTTAAACGAATTCTATAAATCTCTTGGATTTGAGAATGCTGGAGAAACTTATTTAGAGGACGGAATCGAGCATATAGAAATGATTACTCAGGTTTAGATAATCAGGATCTTATAAGACACTCAGCCTGATGCAACGAGATATCAGCTCAAAAGCTCTTCACTTTTAGTAACTTAGGAATCTCCTAATACTACTAAGACCGATGAAACGTATTTTACTCCTTTTTTGCCTTATCAGTGCCTTACAGATTTCTTGTTCTCAAAAAGAAAAACAAGAGAATCTTGATCTTCAAAATCCTGATGCTAACCTAGAACTATTAGCAAATGGAGATCTTCTGTTTTTGGAACTGAACGGCACTCCTTATGAACGAGGTTTTGCACATGGGAAGGCTTTGAAAACAGAAATTCAGGAAGTTATCCGGCTATTCAAGGAAGATATCAAAGCCACTACGCAGAAAGATCCTGATGAATTTATTAGAGATTTTTTAGCACAAACAGATTATAAGTCTGCTGTGAAGCAATACACGCCAGAATTGATGGAAGAAGTAAAGGGCATCTCAGAGGGCTCCGAAGTAGATCTGGAAACGATCTTTATGCATCAGTTGGGAGATGAATATTGGTTCAATACCAAAGATGTACTGGCTCACAGTTGTAGTTCATTCGGTGTAGAGTAAGACATCCTCCCTACCCAGCATCACCGCCCAAAACATGGATATCCCTCAATACTACCATGGATTCCAAACAGTTATTCACTCCAAAGACCCCAATTCTGACAAGGAGCAGATGTATTTGACTATCCCCGGACATCTTGGTATTACCGGTATGAACAATCAATCTATTTCAATTAACTGTAACACCTTGATGCAACTGAATTATGGGAAAACCGGACTACCAGTAACATTTATCGTCAGAGGAGTTTTAAGCAAAAGCACTCAAGAAGAAGCTCTGACATTTTTGAAAGAGATCGAGCATGCTTCCGGTCAAAACTACATCATTGGAGGTCCTGAGAAAGTATATGATTTGGAATGTTCTGCTGGAAAAGTCGTGGAATTCAGGCCATTTGAAAATTCTATTTTCACCTATCATACCAATCACCCGTTGAGTAATACTAATTATAGCGCTAAGTATCAGACCATGCTTCTTGAGAATAATAAAACAGCAGATGAAGGTCTCTATGAATGTCAGCGAATCAAGTCTTTTCAAAGTAGATTTACAGAAACTACCCAAAGCATTGGAATCGAAGATATCAAAAAGGTACTTAGCTCAAGAGATAATGAAGGGGCTGATGTGGTCAGTAACAGAAACACTTACGCAAGCGTGATCTACGAATTATCGGACAAACCTAGGTTCATCATTGCTCCAGGAAAACCACATGAAAAAGAATACATTGAAATGAAATGGTGATGGTTTTGATTAGAAAACACCATCATGACATATCTCAGGATAACTCACTATAAATAAAATAATTAACCCTATTTTGTAGCTACATAAAATCATTTCATGTTACATAAATAGGATACTATGAAAAAGTTCATTGCGATAAACCTGATCATTTTTGCTTCGCTATTTCTGGCCTTTATTTTTATCCAAGAAAATCCAGCGACCCAATTTTTGAATTCTTTGAACCAAGCTCAAAGAGAAAAAGCACAGCTGGTTTTTGATGATGTTTCTAAATCAAGTTGGCATTACATTCCAAGTACCATGTGGACTAGAGCAGGCATCAAATTGGATGAACTATCAGCAAATCAGAAAGAGCTATTTCATGAATTTCTCAAGTCTTCACTTTCCGAAACAGGTTATATTAAAACAAGTAAAATCATGGATCTGGAAAATGTATTGCGAGAAATCACTGGGGATTCTATCATGCGAGATCCTGGGAAATATTTTATTGCTATTTATGGTAATCCAGAAAAAGACAGCCTGTGGGCTTGGTCTTTTGAAGGGCATCATATTTCATTGAATTTTACAATCTTAAATAATGTACAATCAGTTGCTCCCCGATTTTTTGGAGCGAATCCAGCGGTTATTCCTTCCGGGCCAAGAAAAGGTGAAAGGACTTTAGAAAAAGAGGAGGATCTAGGACTAGAATTAATCAATTCACTAAATAAAGAACAGAAAGCTATAGCCATTTTTCAGGAAAAATTATTTAATGATATTGTCAGCAGGAATTCAATCGATTTGGAACCGTTAGCTCCAGTGGGAATTAAGTTTGAACACCTAAATCCCACTCAACAAGTGATCTTCTTAAGTATAATTGATTTGTTTCTGTCAGCTATGCCGGATGAGTTGGCCAAACAAAGAATGGGTAATATAAAAGGAGAAGAATTGGGAGAACTTAGATTTGGCTGGGTTGGTAGCACAAATTTGGAAAAAGGGCATTATTACAGAATACAGGGGAAATCATTTTTAATTGAGTTTGATAATACCCAGAATGAAGCAAATCATATTCATACCGTTTGGAGGGATTTTGATGGGGATTTTGGGAAAGATTTAATCAGAGAACATTATAAAAATTCAGATCACCACGATCACTAAAACTAGCTTAGGAAAATGTATAAGACCCAATCTCTAACCTCTATTATCTTAATATTTATCTCAATTCAAATTTCCCAAGCCCAAGAAACTTTTCTCTACAAACAGCTGGATACCACTCAACTTTTTATGGAAGTGTATTATCCAGAACAAATGAACCCTCAAGAAAGCTATCCGGCGATGATATTCTTTTTTGGAGGAGGCTGGAATTCAGGTAGTAAAGTACAATTTGAACATCAGGCAGCTTATTTTACAAAGAGGGGCTTAGTTTGCTTTTTGGTCGACTATAGGACAAAAAATGCAAATCAAACCAGCCCTTATGAGTCTGTGAAAGATGCAAAATCTGCCATGAGATATCTGAGAGAAAACGCCAGTAAATTTCATATTGCTCCTGATAAAATAATCGCTTCAGGAGGTTCTGCCGGAGCTCATTTGGCGGCTGCCACAGCACTAATCGAAGATTATAATGAAAGTACTGATAAGCTGGAAATCAGCCCAGTACCGAATGCTTTAATACTTTTCAACCCTGTCATAGACAATGGCCCTGGCGGTTACGGCTACGAGAGAATTGGGGATCAATACAAAAACTTTTCTCCTCTACACAATATCAAATCAGGCGCTCCGCCAACCCTGTTTTTGCTGGGCACAAATGACAATCTTGTTCCAGTAGTGACTGCACAATATTATCAGATGGTGATGGAGAAAGTGGGAAGTAGATGTGATTTGATATTGTACCAAGACCAACCCCATGGTTTCTTCAATTACACCAATTTTGAGTATTACAAGAAGACGGTTCAAGCATCGGATGACTTCCTTCAGTCCTTAGGGTATCTTCAAAAAGATCTAGAGGTAAAAATAGAATAAGCAGATGTTCGATGTACTCCAATTAAGTGACAGCCTACTGCTAGTTATCAGTATATATATTCAGGTTACTTAGTTTTATTTAGGATTTACTAATTCTACCCTACATGCTAGCAAGATTGATATAAAGCACATTATCATTTGGCCTCTTTTATTCATTGTCCAATGTCATAAAATATCTAGCTCCTATCTTATGTTACAAAAACAGCCTAATTAAAAAAGACCTTAGTTGTATTATTCGGAGAAATAAATAGCATTTTAATTATTTTTATACTTATATTAATGTCGTTATAGAATATCCTAACAACCACTATTTTTTGCCACAGTGAAATAATGAGGATTTTCCTTGCCTACCTAAGGAGCCTCTATTTATAATTTTTCATTTAAATTTTTAACTGGCAGTACTATGAAAAAGATTTTCAAATACCTTGGTTACCTATTCGTAGGTGTTTTACTAATTGGAATAGCCCTTTTCGCCATTGTCTCTATGACATGGAAAAAGGCTTATGATGCCCCCTATCCAGCTGTTTCAATAAGCTCAGATTCAACAGTTCTTGCGCGTGGACAATATTTGGTTTATGGACCCGCACATTGTGCCACTTGCCATATAGATCCCTCTGATTACGATGCTATGAGTGCAGGAGAATTGGTACCCATAGCTGGCGGTAGCGAAATAATTATACCACCGGGAACATTCAGACCAAGGAATCTTACGCCTGACATAGAAACTGGCATTGGATCATTGACAAATGAGGAAGTGGCTAGAGTAATGAGATTTGGAGTGGGACATGATGGAAGAGTTTTGTTTCCTTTCATGCCATTTGAAAATATGACGGAAGAGGATTTGAATTCTGTCATATCATTTTTAAGGTCAAGACCTCCAGTCTCTAGAAAAATCGAAGCCACAGAATATACATTCTTAGGAAAAGTTGTTCTGGCCGTCGGAATGATCAAACCAATCCAACCAGGCGCGACGCCCAAAAAAGCAATAAAGCAAGAAGTTTCCGTGGTCTATGGGGAATATTTAGCCAACTCAGTAGCTAATTGTGCAGGCTGCCATTCACCTAGAGATTTAAAAAGTGGAGAATTTACAGGTCCAAAATTCTCAGGAGGATTGATTTTTGAAGAACCAGCAGCCACTTTTACTACCCCAAATCTTACTCCAGACCCCGAGACAGGAGTATTAGCTACATGGACAGAAGATACCTTTATCCAGCGTTTTAAATCTGGACCAATACATGAAGGTACTCCTATGCCATGGTCGAGCTTTGCCATGATGAATGAAGTCGACGTAAAAGCAATCTACATGTACTTAAAGTCCCTACCTCCCACCAAAAATCTGATCGAAAAAACTGTGGTAATGAGAGACTAAACTATCGAACAAAATAATATAATCTTATCTAATGAAGAAGCCGGAAGTAATTCTGGCTTCTTCATTAGATAGGCATAGTAGTCTCCATGCACTACTAATTAGGTTGTTAAACTCTTTTCAATGATCTAACCAGATTCCAGGACATATAAAATACCAACCTTATTTAACCATGAATAAACAGATGTAGGATTGCATAGCTCTCAACTCGGTTTGAGAGTACACTTACCTAGGTACAGATAAAGAGGATAAAGTCCTGCAATCTAGGTTTTTATAAAATTGATCTAATCCTGAAAGTATGCAACAGTCCAAATTGAAATAGTGGCATTTAAACGAAGTGAGAAAATTAGAAACTTTCAATTTCAAATAATCGCCAAGGCTTTACCCCCATTCCTTCTTTCCTTTAGCAGACAAGACTATATTTGCACCTCGAAAAATCAACTATTAGATGAATTCATTCATAGAAGAATTACGCTGGAGAGGCATGCTTCAGGACATGACGCCGGATATTGAAGAACACCTTACTAAAGGAATGGCTTCTGCCTATCTAGGTTTTGATCCGACGGCAGATTCTCTACATATAGGTCACTTAGTTGGAGTGATGACTCTTTTACATTTCCAACGAGCTGGTCACAAGCCATTTGCCTTAGTCGGCGGAGCTACTGGAATGATCGGTGATCCCTCTTTCAAGTCGGCAGAGCGTAATCTATTGGATAAAAACACGCTGGACCACAACATTTCTTGTATCCAGGATCAGCTTGCCAAATTCCTTGATTTCGCTGGTTCTACTACCAATAAAGCCGAGTTAGTCAATAACTACGACTGGATGTCCGAGTTTAGCTTTTTGGACTTTATCAGAGATGTAGGAAAACACATCACCGTAAACTACATGATGTCCAAAGACTCTGTAAAAAGACGTCTTGAGGATGGAAATGGGCTTTCATTCACTGAATTTACCTACCAATTAATCCAAGGCTATGATTTCTATCATCTTTGGAAAAATGAGAATTGCTCTATACAGCTAGGTGGTTCTGATCAATGGGGAAATATCGTCACTGGTACGGAACTGATCAGAAGAATGGGCGGCGGATCTGCTTATGCATTGACTGTTCCTTTGATCACGAAAGCTGATGGTACTAAGTTCGGTAAAACTGAAGGTGGTTCTGTTTGGCTTGATCCTGAGAAAACTTCTCCTTATGCATTTTACCAATTCTGGCTGAATGTTTCTGATGAAGATGCTTCCAAATACATTCGAATTTTCACAGTATTAGATCAGTCCACAATAGAGAGCTTGGAAAAAGAGCACGCTGAAGCCCCTCACCTTCGCATCTTGCAAAAGGAAATTGCCAAGCAAATCACGATCATGGTTCATAGCGAATCTGATTTTGAAATGGCGGTAAAAGCTTCTGATATTCTGTTTGGAAAATCGTCTACTGAAGACTTGGCAGCTTTGGATGAGCGTACCTTCCTTCAGGTTTTTGAAGGTGTTCCTCAGGTGCAGATAAACAAAAGTGAATACACTTCCTTAGGCTCAATTTTGGATCTTTTTGGAGACATCACTCAAGGAGTTGTGTTTGCATCTAAAGGAGAAGCTAGAAAAATGATCCAAGGCGGAGGAGTAAGTATTAACAAAGAGAAGCTCAGTGATCCAAATGCAGCTATAAACTTGACTTTACTTCAAAACAAGTACTTGCTAGTACAAAAAGGCAAGAAAAATTATTACATAGTGGAAGTGAAGTAAGTCAGTGATACTCATACGAAAAAAGGCTTTAGGAAATCCCTAAAGCCTTTTTTTATGAAATTAAGCTAAATATAAAGTGAGTAAAACCCAGTATTTGACCCAAGTTTAATATCTTTGATTTCAATTTTTGGAAAAAGTAAAAAACTCATGGCAGGAGAGAAAAATAAAGAAAAACTCATTTTAGATTCAGCTGTTTCATTATTCAAATCTAAAGGTTATTTGGCCACCAGAATGGAGGATGTCGCCAAATCCGCTGGGATCAGTAAAGGCCTCACCTACTTTTATTACAAAAACAAAGAGGATCTTTTTATGGCTTTGACCAAAAAAGCCTTCGACCAATTCAAGGATGAGTTTCGTGATGAATGGTCTAATAGAAACAAGGGGAAAAATGGGTTGGAAATGATTTCTGACCTTTTGGTGAAAGTCGTAGCCTTTGCGAAAGCAAATCAAGTCTATTACGATTCTATTCTTAATTTTCTAGACCTTCTTAAGAAATACAACAATCCAGAAAGCCGGAAGTTAATAGATCCGAAAACCTTGGAATCTGTACACTTTCAGAAACTCTTAGAAATCCATCATGAGCCAGCCAAAATCGGAATTATGATGGTAAGTCAGGGCATTAAAGATGGAAGTATACGTCCTGAGCTTCAGCCAGACATCACTTTTTACACTATCTGGAGTATGATCATTGGTTATGAGAAAATGCTGGGACCAATAGAATACGAAGGCAAGGATCTTAAAATCCACTCCGAAAACTGGGAGCCTGGATTCCTTCGATTGATGCAGGAAATGCTGAAAGGAACTATTCAAGCCACTAAGAAAACTACAGTACAAACAAGTTTATTCTAAATTCTTTTTGCTTTTCGAGCATCTCAATTAGCATACACCACAAACAATAAAGGCTGTCGAAAATATATCGACAGCCTTTATTGTTACTAAGTATTGAGATTTGAAAATGTCTATTTACTAATGAACATCTCCCATCATCTTTCTGATAAGAGGCTTCAATAGGAACAAGAGTGCAGCAGATCCAAACACTGTGTAAACGATCAACATGTATTGATCTGGCATTTGAGCAAGAGCTTCTTCTGTTCCGCCACTTGCCTCTCCAGCAATCAGTCCAGCGATCAAATTACCAAGAGCTACAGAAAGGAACCAGATACCCATCATTTGTCCGCCATAGCCTTTTGGAGCTAGTTTGGTCACCAAGCTCAGTCCTACAGGAGATAAGCTCAACTCGCCAAACGTATGTAGCATGTAAGTGATCAACAACCAGGTCGGAGCAGCCAAATCACCAGAAGCAGCAATTTTGGTAGCGAAATACATCACGAAAAAACCAATCGCCAGTAGCAAAAGACCGAAGGTGAATTTCATTGGAGAGCTTGGCTCCATGTTTCTTCTACCAAGCCAGATCCAAAGAGCACCGAAAAATGGTGCGAAAATGATGATGAAAAGTGAATTAACAGATTGGAAATAACTGGTAGGAATCTCCCAACCTAGGATGGTTCTATCTGTAAAACGATCGGCAAAAAGATTCAAGGTAGACCCTGCTTGCTCGAAACCGGACCAGAACATTGCAGAAAACAAGAATAGAATAGCAATTACCCCCACCTTGTTTTTATCAGCTTTATCCAATCCTCCAAAGGCTATCACATAACCTAAGTAGCCGAAAGCAACCAGGGCAATGACTGTACCTGATGCACCTGCTATCGCTGATACATTAATAGGAATCACTCCCATAAATAGTACACCAACAACAGCAACCAACCCAATTCCCAAATAGGTAACGATAGATTTAAGTTTCTTTTGACTAGATACCTCTTCTGCCGTCTCGAAAACTGGTACATCTCCATGACCTTCTAATAAAGCACCTGAAAGTTTGTATTGAATCAATCCAAAAACCATCCCTAAACCCGCAAGGCCAAAGCCAAGATGCATATCATAAGTAGCAAGTGTACCACAAGCGATCGGAGCTATAAAGCCACCGATGTTTATTCCCATATAGAAAATAGAAAAACCTGCGTCTCTCTTAGTACTTCCCTTAGGATAAAGCTGACCTACTATAGAGCTAATATTAGGTTTCAAAAGACCTGTTCCCAATACAATCAATATCAAACCCAAAAAGAAAGATGAAGTATCAAGCGTACTCAATTCAGGTTTGATCGAGTGATCTCCAGTAATCAAAGCCATCACACCAGGGAGAGCCATAGTAAAGTGACCTATAGCGATAATAATCCCTCCGTACCAAACAGACTTTTTCAGTCCAAACAGTCTATCGGCCAGCCATCCGCCAGGCAAAGCCAGCAAATAAACTCCCATGGTATATAAACCATAGATAGCACCAGAAGTCTGATCATCGAAGCCCAGTCCGCCTTCAGCTACTGCCATGGTCATAAATAAAATGAGCAAGGCACGCATGCCATAGTAACTGAATCTTTCCCACATTTCTGTGAAAAATAGTGTCATCAGTCCTTTTGGATGGCCGAAAATAGTTGGCCCATCAAATTCAGGAGTAAGTTGTTTTTCCAAGGATAGTTTTATTTGGGTGAAATCAATTTTACAATGATAAACCTTTTTAACCCTTGTTTCCAAAGTTAAAGCCGCTGAATTATAAGCTTATCTCTAAATAGTAAGCAGTAGGAAAATGGAAGACAGATCAATCCAAATCAGTGGGACAATCATAACCAAATAATAAGCTGTTTTCTACATGCAATCGATTGTAATTAAAAATAAAGCATATTTTATTGGTTTATGTATTACAGATTTTACTAGTTTTGCGGAGACAATTTTCAGATTGTAAACCCAAATATGTATGCAGGAACTAGATCTGGACACCCAGACTTCTCCCCTGGCTTTTCTCAGCTCTACAGCTTTCAGAAAAGTTCACACCAATCTTCCACCAGCAGAACTGGTGGAAATTGCTTTAGCGCGAAATGAAGGTAAACTCACTTCCACTGGCGCGCTGATGGCCGACACCGGTAAATTCACCGGAAGATCCCCTAAAGATCGTTACATAGTCCTAGACGATAAAACTAAAGACGCTGTCTGGTGGGGTGATATCAACATCCCTTTTGATTACGAGAAATTCCATTTGCTTTTGGAGAAAATGAAAGCATTTCTAGCGGACAAAGAACTTTTCGTCCGTGATGCTTATGCTGGAGCAGATGTGAATCATCGCCTCAAATTAAAAGTGATTAACACCAAAGCTTGGCACAATCTCTTTTGCCATAACATGTTTTTAAGGCCATCTGAGGATGAATTGAAAAATTTCGAACATGATTTCACGATCATTTGTGCTCCGGAATTTGAAGCCAATCCTGAAACTGATGGTACCAAAAACCCAAACTTTGCCATCTTAAATCTCAGCGAACGAATTATCCTGATCGGTGGAACGGCCTATGCAGGTGAAATGAAGAAAGGAATTTTTTCTGTACTCAACTTCATACTTCCCCATGAAAAAAACGTGCTTTCCATGCATTGCTCAGCAAATGTGGGAACAGAAGGAGATACTGCGATCTTCTTTGGATTATCAGGTACGGGCAAAACAACACTATCAGCAGACCCAAAAAGAAGTCTGGTTGGTGACGACGAGCATGGATGGACAGAGCATGGAATTTTCAATTTCGAAGGCGGATGCTACGCAAAGGTTATTGATCTCAGCAAAGACAAGGAACCTGAAATTTGGGATGCTATCAAATTTGGTTCAATTGTAGAAAACACCCGATTTAAGAAAAACTCAAGGGAGATTGATTTCGCTAACAAGTCCGTCACAGAAAACACAAGAACGGCTTATCCTATTGACTACATTTCTAATGCCTTGAATCCGTCGATTGCCGGCATACCAAAGAACATATTCTTCTTGACTGCAGATGCATTTGGAGTGATCCCTCCTATTTCTAAGTTGAATAAAAGCCAGGCTATGTATCATTTCATTTCGGGTTACACTGCAAAAGTTGCAGGCACTGAAATGGGAGTCACCGAACCGAAATTAACATTTTCAGCTTGTTTTGGCGCGGCCTTCTTACCTCTTCATCCTACGGAATATGCTAGCCTTTTTGGCAACAAAATAGAGGAACATGACACTAATGTGTGGTTAATCAACACCGGCTGGACAGGTGGTTCTTATGGAGTAGGTTCTCGAATGAAGCTGGCTTACACCAGAGCTATGATTACTGCTGCACTGGAGGGGAAATTAGATCAAGTTGGCTACAAGAAACATCCAATTTTTGGCATGGATGTGCCTCAGGATTGCCCAAATGTACCTTCTGAGATTCTTAATCCAAAAACTACTTGGGAGGATAAGAAGGGGTACGATAAACAAGCGAGAGAACTTTCAGCTGCATTTAAAACGAATTTTGAGAAATTCAAGGACTTTGCCTCTGAAGACATTATGATGGGGGCTCCACTTTAAAAGGGACTATTTTTACCCAACATTCACATAAAAAAAGAGCCCGAAACATTCGGGCTCTTTTTCAAAAAATTAACTCATCAACAATTCTATAATCTGAGCTGGTGCTTGAACCGCTTCAACCTTGTCATCAGCTATCTGCTTTCTCAATTCGTACTCCAGCTCGAAAATCAAACCAGAGACAAATACCTTATCCATTCTCAAGTCGCTTTCAAATGAAGCGCACTTTCTTTTTCCTGTCAAGTCTATTCCATATTGATGGAAGACCTTTGAGATTTTACGTAAATCAGTATAATTTTTCATGTGATTATTATTGTTTTTTTATGGTCATCCCGATAGCTATCGGGAGAAATCTCGCATGGCTGATAACAATCCCAGTTTGGAGCGCCTGAGACATGCTCGATTTCATTGTTGGTGTGAGTTTTCGGTTACAATAAAAGATTAGAGATTTTTCCAGTTGAATTCATAATCTCCAATTGAGCGATCCGAACCTGTATTATTTGATTAGTGTAGTTGGCTTTTGCTTGTCGCTGAGTAGTCTCAGCATCCAGTAAGTCTGTAAGTGGACTTAATCCCTCTTTATATAGCAAGGTTGTTTCGCTAAATACATCCAAGAAGTTGCTGTACTGCCCATAAGCAGAAAACTGAGGAAGACCAGCACCTCTGATTTCATTTCGCTGATACTTCGCCTTCTCCTCATCAAGAATGGCTTTCTTCAGCGTTCGGTTGTTCTCCAAACCGATCTGAATACTCTCTTTTAATGTAAGCGTATCGGGAAGGGTAAAATCCGGCACCGTTTCCTGCCCCATAGCCATCACTGGTGCTATTAAGAAAAATGCATACGTTAAATACTTCTTTAACATGTCGGAATACTAGTTGGTTATAAAATATATAGTTGGTTCTGTTTTTTATGAACTAATTGTTCAAATTTTTTTATACTTGCTGTTTTTTGAATCGATCAAATAAGGCTGGAATTTCCTTTTTGAAAAAACCCAAGAAATCTGAAAAATCTCTCATTCTACAATTAAACTCAGGATTTTTATTAGTTCTAACTTCCAACACCTCATCAATGAATTTCTGTATCTCGGCAATGTTTTCAAGCTCCTGTTCAAAGTTCTCTCTCCAATCACTCACCTTCATGGCAAAGTATCTTTTTCGATCACCAGGACGCGTAGAATAAACGCAGCGACCTTTGGCCTGAAGGAAAGTCAGCGCATTACTCACAGCACTTTTACTTACACCAAGATTCTCTACGATTTCGTCAAAAGAAACTTCACCTTCTTCGTGAACCAAAAGCAAACCGATAATTCTACCAACTAAAGGCTGCATTCCTTTATGCTCATGGAATACGCCAATTCTTTCGATCAGTTCCTTATGTCTCTCAGTTAAAATCATTTTAATTTTATTTGGGTTATGCTCTGATAACGGCGCAAAGATAGTATAAGTTCAGTTAGTTCTGCAAACACAGAACCAACAAAATGTATATTTTTATTATGCCTAATGTCAATTACCTGATTTAGAGCAGCATAATCCATTTATGATTGAATTCAACTACTATTTTTTCATTTCTAAACATTAGCTTTTATCTTCCATTCCAAATTTAATTACCCAATAAACTTTTATTCATGCTTCAACTTGTAGAAAACGCATCTAAGTTTCCTTCCAAAACTGCTGTAATTGACTCCGAGGGTAGCTATACTTACCAAGATCTATTAGACAGAAGCCATGGAGTCAGTGAAGCTTTACTCCATGATCGTTCTGATTTAAATGAAGCAAGAGTAGCATTTATAGTTTCTCCAGGAATAGACTATGTAGCTACCCAATGGGGAATATGGAGAGCTGGAGGAATCGCAGTTCCACTCTGCATTACTTATCCCCTCCCATCCTTGGCTTATGTCATAGAAGATACTCAGGCGGACTATCTGATCGTAGGTTCTGAGTACGTCTCCCTTTTGGAGAAATACAAATTTGACACAGGAATTCAGTTTCTTGAAGTAGACTCTATGTCACACACAGGAAACACAAAGCTTCCGGAAGTCAACAATAACCGAGGAGCAATGATCCTTTATACCTCCGGTACTACTTCACTTCCCAAAGGCGTATTGACGACTCATGCGATTATAGAATCGCAGGTCAGTACGCTGGTAAAAGCTTGGAAATGGACATCCGAAGATTATATTCTTGAAATACTCCCTCTTCATCACGTCCATGGAATTATCAATGTGCTATGTTGTGCACTATGGTCAGGTGCAACAGTTCAATTCTTAAATCCTTTTAGTGCAAAAGAGGTTTTTAGAATTTTCAAAGAAGGCAAACTCAATGTCTTCATGGCAGTGCCCACTATCTATTTCAAACTGATTTCGGAATTCGAACGTCTATCTATTGCGGAGCAGAAAGAATTAACTGCGGCGATGGCAAAATTCCGATTGATGATTTCAGGTTCAGCAGCTCTGCCCGTGTCTGTCATGGAAAAATGGAAAGAAATATCCGGTCATTATTTACTCGAGCGCTATGGAATGACCGAAATAGGAATGGCAATCAGCAATCCATATAACGGGGAACGCAGAGCAGGCCATATTGGTCAGCCACTTCCTGGTGTGGAGTTTAGATTAGTAGATGAAAATAATCAACCGGTAGCCGATGGTGAACCCGGGGAAATTCAGGTTAAAGGCGATTCAGTCTTCAAAGAATACTGGGGAAAGCCAGAAGCCACCGCCAAAGCATTCACTGACGAAGGCTGGTTTCTTACAGGTGACATAGCTGTAAATGAGGAAGGATATCTTCGCATTCTTGGTCGGGATTCTATCGATATCATCAAATCTGGAGGATACAAAATCTCAGCCTTGGAGATCGAAGAGGTCTTGCGTACCTATCCGGGAATCAAGGATAGCGGAGTAGTAGGTATTCCCAATGAAGAATGGGGAGAACTTGTAGTAGCAGCTTTGGTCTGTGATGAAAATCCAAACCTAGAAGAACTCAGTCAATGGATTCGTGAAAGAATGCCTTCCTACAAAACACCACGTAAATATATTTTCATAGAAGACTTACCACGAAATGCCATGGGAAAAGTGACCAAAAATGACTTGAAAAAACTTTTCTGATGCTCATATACGGTGTAGCACTTCTATCCTTTTCATATCTCCTAGGTCAGTGGCTAGGTGAGCTTCTAGGTAAACTAATTGGTATCAATTCCAATGTAGGCGGCGTCGGTTTCGCCATGATCATTCTTATGTTACTCAAAGAATTATTTGAGCGAAAAGGCTGGTGGAAACATGAAATGATCTCAGGTATCGATTTTTGGAATAAAATGTACATCCCTGTGGTGATTGCGATGGCTGCGAGCCTGAATGTAAAAGCAGCGATTTCAAGTGGGAATTTAGCCATCGTCGCTGGCATTATCCCTGTGATTCTCGCCTTTGCATTTTTCCCATTTCTAATGAAAGCTTTTAAGCATAACTAATATGGAAGAGCTGCTGAAGGTTTTTGACAAAAACGCATTGATCGTAGGCTTTCTAGCTGTAGGACTGCTGGCGTATCTTTCTGATTTATTCTCAAAGAAAGTACTGAATGGTCGAATTCCTGGATCTGCTATTGCCATCTTTTTGGGATTGGTTTTGGGATATGTGGGTGGAGTTTTTACAGGAGGAGACAAGGGATTGTCTGACATCCCCATTTTCCGTGGAGTTGGCGTTTTGGGCGGATCAATGTTTAGGGATTTTGCCATAGTAGCTACCGCTTTAGGTGCAAGCTTTCTTCTCATCAAGAAGTCTGGTTTACTAGGACTCATATCACTGATTTTCGGAATTTTGATCTTCTTTGTTTCTGGAGTAGCCATGGCTTGGCTGTGGGGATATCGAGATGCTGTAAGTTTGGCTACCATTGGAGCTGGAGCATGTACTTACATTGTAGGCCCAGTGACTGGAGCTGCTTTAGGTGCAAGTTCTGAAGTGATCGCTTTAAGTATTGCAGCTGGAGTATTGAAGACGATCGCAGTGACAATCTTCACTCCCATCCTAGCAGAAAAAATCAGTCTAAACGATGCCGGGTCAGCTATGGCCTTTGGAATCATGGGAACGTCCAGCGGAGTCGCTGCTGGATTAGCTGCTACCGATCCTAAACTCGTTCCTTATGGAGCTGTAACAGCTACTTTTTACACAGGTTTGGGATGCCTGCTTTGTCCTTCACTTTTATATTATCTAATCGAAATTTTGCTTTAGCCTAACCAAGATGATCCTTATTAACCAGCTCTTGCAATAAGTCATCTCCGAATATTTTGCGTCTGTGGTTCTCCCCCAAAGGTGAAGTGCACCAATTAAATCTTTTAATGTCGCACCACATCAGGCATGTTATGGGTAGAAGAGATATTAAATTTAAAACGGCTGTGCCTTTAGGTACAGCACTAAATTACTCCCGAAATATAGAGCCGTACCTACGGCACGGCTAATTTTGGCATTGAATCATAATCCTACCCATAGTTCGTCCCCTCTGGGACTGTATAATCTCGAACAAAATCCCCTATTTAACCTAATGCATTTTTCTCTTATCCGAGCAAGTCTATTGCCTCTAAACCAAAAACTCCCCTCAGATCACAATCCAAAGGGAGTCTATTAAATCAAAATTTCATTAATTTCTCTTTTCGTAAGTAGGCCTAGCAGGCACTTTAAATCGATCACTGCTATTCAAGAGACGCATCACTTCTTTGATCGCTGCCTCCAATTGAGCATCTGTACCTTTAGCAAGACTCTCAAAATCTTCTACTACTTCGATATCAGGATCTACACCATGTCCTTCTTTGAACCAAGTCCCATCTGGATCATACATTCTAAAGGTCGGCACAGTCACAGACCCTCCGTCGATCAGACTTGGCGCACCGGAAATACCAATCAATCCTCCCCAAGTACGGGTACCAATCAATGGACCGATCTCTCGCTTACGGAAATAATCAGGAAAAGCATCCCCACCAGAACCTGAGAATCCATTGATGAGCATCACTTTTGGCCCAAAGTTGCCAGATGGAGGCCATGCCCAATCCTGACCATCACGCACTGCCCAAAATGCCAGTGCCTTTCGATCTAACAATTCAACAAAGCGATCCGGAATCTGACCAC
>Ga0209512_1001821_pt1 | contig 24674 bp, 16 predicted proteins | sample frozenSSSSmetaG_FD_184142 | JGI IMG/M metagenome (GOLD analysis project Ga0209512, IMG submission 184142) | Glacier valley bacterial and archeal communities from Borup Fiord, Nunavut, Canada, to study Microbial Dark Matter (Phase II) -... | ecosystem: Environmental > Aquatic > Freshwater > Ice >...
TATCTAAGGAAATACTATCTACTTATATAGAGGCGTCGTGCTAAAGGAGAGTCCTAGAGAGTCTAGATAGTCTAACTATCCTAACTATCCTAACTATCCTAACTATTCGTTACGTGACCATTCATGTCCTGTGACTTAGGAGGCGTGTCGTAACAAACTACCGTCGCTTAGGGAGCTACATTTACTAGGCTAGGCCTAGTGAATTAGGATGAGATGCATAATAGGGACTACATTCCTATTCCACTACGTAGGAAGAGACGTAGACCTAAGCTAAAGCCTTAAAAAACTAGTTAAATATAAGAAGTTACCCTATAAGAGAATAGTAAAACATAGGGAATGAAACACTGTACTATTGCAATAATTAGAGCTGCTCCCTTCCACTACCTTATAAAGAAACATGGTCATTAAGTCTTTATAGTGTCTATAAGGGATATCTTATATGAAATTAAGAAGCAAGAGCACCTAGAAGAAGAGATAGATCCTAGGACCATACTACTACCTAAGGAATTCCATGAATATCTTAATGTATTCTTAAAGGCTGCTGTAGACACTCTGCTATCTCGTAGACCTTTAGATCACTACATCACTCTTAAGGGAGACATGAAACTAGGCTATAGTCCTCTCTATAATATGTCATAAGAGGAACAAGAAATCATAAGGAAATACATTTACAAGCATTTGTCTAAGGATTTTATAAACAAGAGCATAGCACCTTTCGCTTCACCTATTCTATTTATGCAAAAGCTAGGAGGTGGCCTTTAATTCTATGTTAACTATTGAAAGCTAAATGCTATTATAAAGAAGGATAGATATCCTCTCCCTCTTATTAAAGAAACACTTGCTTAAATCATAGGAGCGAAGTTCTTAACAAAGATTAATATCTGCTATGCCTTTAATAGGATTTAAATAGCCATAGAGGAAGACGAAGACCTTACTACATTTCAAACTAGTATAGGCTGTTTTAAATACAAAGTCATGCCCTTTAGTCTTACAAATGGACCTGCTACTTTCTAAAGACACATGAACGAGACCTTATAGGAATACCTACACAAATTCGTTATAGCCTACATAGACGACCTCCTTATCTATAGTTAAACAAGAGAAGAACACATCCTCTACATATAGAAGGTCTTGTAGAAGCTTTAAGACGTAGGACTATAGGCTAATATTAAGAAGTGTAAATTCTTTATTTAGAAGACAAAGTTCCTAGGCCTTATTGTAGGCATAGACGGCATTAAGATAGACCCTGCTAAGGTTTAGATGATACTTAAATGGCAAAGACTACGTCACCTTAAGGAGCTATAAGCTTTTATAGGATTCTACAACTTCTATAAGAGGTTTATTAAGGGTTATTTAAGCATACTACGTCCTCTTATAGCTCTTATGAAGAAGGATTGTATCTATAAATGGACTAATGCCTATGAAAAGGCCTTTAAAGACCTAAAAGCAACTGTTACATCTACACCTATTCTAAGGCATTTTAATAGGATGAAGACTTTATATGTGGAAACTAATTCCTTAGACTACGTTGCATTAGGCGTACTATCTTAAAAGGACGAAGAAGGTGTACTACATCCTGTTGCTTTCTTCTTAAAGAAGCTTGTCCCTATAGAATGCAACTATGAAATCTATGATAAGGAGCTACTAGCTATCATCTACTGTTTCTAAGCCTAGAGACCTAAACTAGAAGGGACAGACCTACCTATTTAAGTAGTCATGGATTATAAGAGTCTTAAATACTTCATGACAACAAAGAAGCTTACCTAAAGACAAGCACAATGGGCTGAATTCCTAGCTAGCTATAACTTCTAAGTTACCTATAGGCCTAGAAAACAGAATGATAAGGTAGACGCTCTTACTAAGAGACCTAGAGATAGGCCTAAAAGTAACGAGCAAGACAATAGACAGTAGTACTAGCTATAGACCCTACTACCTAGTTCACGAATTCACCTAGACGTACAGCCTACCACCTTAGCTCCTATACATGTTCATGAGCAAGATGAAGACCCCATTAGATTTACTAGGCTAGGCCTAACAAATCCTAAAGCTAAAGACCTTACTATTTAAGAACAAATTCGTATTTCACAAGGAGTAGATGCTTTCTATGTAGAGACTCTCACAAAGCTTTAGAATTAGGATAGGACTAGCTAAGATGTTGCCCTTACTTACTGCAAAGAGGTAGATAGCCTACTATAATACAAGAACAAGACTTAGATCCTAGAGGACGTTTAAGTACCCCTCTTATAAGAAGTACATAACAAACTAGCTACTAGACACCTTAGAATAGGCAAGATGCTTTAAATCCTAAAGGAACAGTACTACTAGCCACGCATGGACTGTACTATCTAACGCTACATATAGAACTGTCACATCTATAGACGATCTAAGCCTTCATAAGGGACATATAACAGACTACTCTAGCCCTTACTAATTCTATAAAGACTATAGTAGGACATCTCCCTTAATTTCGTAATAGGTCTCCCCTTATGTAAAGGATTGAATGCCATTCTCGTTATTACCTATAGACTTACAAAAGAGCGGTACTATATCCCTTCTTTTGTAGGAGATGAAGGAACAACTATAGAATCCACTACCTAACTACTATTAAGACACGTTTAGAAACACTATAGCCTCCCTACTACTATTGTCTCTAATAGAGGACCTTAATTCGTTTCTATAGTATAGAAGAACCTCTGTAAGACTCTACAAATTACCACGAAGCTCTCTACTGCTTTCCACCCTAAAATAGATGGCTAGATAGAACGAATGAATGCTAAAATGGAAAGATACCTTAGAGCCTACATTAACTACCTATAAGATGACTAGGTTCAATGGCTTTGTATAGCTAAATTCACTGCAAATGCTTTACTATCTACTACTACTACTATTAGTCCTTTCTTTGCAAATAGAGGATTTAAACTATGCATGAGCTTTAATGTTATAGGACATAGATTTACTAGGACTAGCCTAATAAATTAGGACCTACCTACGAAAATGAAGGACATCTAGGAATTCCTATAGGACTAGCTCACACTCTCCTAAACACGTATAGAGGAATTTACTAATCGTCATAGGCAGCCCCCACTACGCTATAGAGTAGGAGATAAGGTCTAGCTCTCTACACGAAATATCTATATGCAAAAACCTTCTAAGAAGCTTAATCATAAGTAGATTAGCCCATTCACTATACTTAAACGCATTAGAACTATAGCGTATAAGCTTAATTTACTATAGAGCATGAAAATCCACCCTATGTTTCATAGTAACCTTTTATAACTTAACCCTAATGACGCCTTACCTTCTTAGCATATACTACCCTCACTACCTATTATTATAGATAGTGAAGAGGAATGGGAAGTTAAACGGATCCTAGACTCTTGCATTCACTATAGGAAGCTATAGTATAAAGCTTAATGGAAAGGTCACCTACCTAACGATACATAGTATCCTACATCTAACTTTGTTAATGCACCTAAAATCACCTAAGCTTTCCATTGCTAATATCTATAGAAGCTACAATGAACATATTCAAATAGGAGTTTAAACCTAGAAGAGGAGGGGGTAGTGTTACAAATATTAAAGGTGTCATAGATATAGAGAGCTTCACCTTATGTGTTGCTCATTCACGTGTATAAGGTAGAAGTGTTCGCTAGTAAGGTAGCTAGCTAGGTGTGCGTTTGTGCATAAGAACCCCATCCTATATATAGATCCTCTCTCTTACTCTCTCTTTTCCTCTTTTCCTTCTTTCCTCTCTAGACTAAATCTAGCACTTCAACTCTACATAACTTACTCTATGTAATTATGACATTAAGCTAGACAAGGGTAGGGAGTTATAAGGTCTAGCTAGGGTTTATTATAAGGCCCTTAACCTATTTATATAATATAGAAAGGGGGCTAATTCCTAATTATAATAGACACCTTAAGAGGTTTAACCTTAGTACTCTATAACTAGTATAATAGCTATTAGTTCCTTATTATAAGTGTTATACCTAAGCTCTACTAGTATTAGCTTTTATAAAAGTAGTAGTTTATAAGCATATATAAAGATATAAGTTATAAGTTTATAAAGTCTAAAGTTATATAAGTATACTATGAGTTAGTAAGTGGGGTGCGCTTTTTAGCATTCTAACTTGCTTAGGTTTAGCGTCGCTCCTTTAGGTATGGTCGTCCCATTCTAGTTTAGCGTGCTTAGTTTAGGCAAGACGGCCTGTCGATCCCTAACACGCCGCTTTCCCTCCAACCTCAGAAGTATAAGTAGTCGCTGCTCCTCGCTCCTCTACGCGCACTCTCCCTCCTTCGCTTCCATCACGCACTTTCAGCCCTAGCCAGCACCTTATGTACCTCCTCGGCACCACCAGCCCCCTCTACCTATTAATCTCACAAAGGTCGCCAAATCCCTCGAATGCCCCGGCTCTGGCCCGCCTCGGATTCCCTAAAGCCGCCATGCCCCCTCACCCTGTTGTCTCAGTCTTTTACGAGATGCGAGGCAGTCTTAGGGTTGCTGAGCCAGACGAACCAGACGACCACCAAGGCAGCAATCAAGCGCCACTTTCCTTCGAGCAGGAGAGACTTGGCTGGTTCTCAGCGATGTGGTAACGCGCTGCCATCCTCTCTAGAACCATTTTCCCACTCGTTCAAGGCAGTATCTGGCGACCGTCTGCCCGGCTGCCTTTGATTATGCCATGTACGAGTCCCTCGATTTTCGCGGTCTACCCCCTCACGGTTTCCAACACCTTCGTTGGGCATCGACGCTTAGGTGATCCATGTCGGGCTGCGAGGAGTGGATGTTTGGTCCTGGACCTCATTAGGGCGTCGGCCTCATCGCGGTTGGACTGGGGCAGATGGAAGACAAGACAAGAAAGGATTGATGCATATCAATTTCGTGCGGCTCCTTCCGCGTGCAGCTATTCGAGGCGCCGGCATAGTCCTCGTGAAAGGGTCGGGAGGCCAGGAACAGCACGTATAGAAGGAGGGACACAGCCTAAGACAGATCTAGTCTCGGAGTCGCCCACCTGTTTTGTGGCCAGAGATCAAGGCCACTGTGGGGCAACGGCTCAGCTTCTGCGTGATGGATGGATCACGAACCTGGAGTCATTTGCAGTCGATGCGCAGGTTTGGAGCTGGCGGATGAAGAGCGGAGGCGCGGTCGGCAGAGGTGGGTCGGCGCGGAGGAAGTACTGGGCGTTAAGAAGAGGGAGAAAAGATATGACGAGGACGGAGGCATGGAGGGCTTGGGCGTAAATCATCTTATGCGGCTGTTGTTATAATTCAAACAAGGCGGTTTGAATGGGAGGTCGTAGGGGATTGATAAGTCGAATTTAAGCTAATTGCGCAACAGCGCACTAAAGCTTAAGACGAGCTTATAGTTCTTAAGTGGTTTAAGAATTATAAGCTATTCTTAAAAGCTTATAAGGTCAGAAGTCAGAACTGTGGGCCCGTAAATTTGTGTACTCAAATTTTCACCGTACGCAACTGGAGGTTATTATGCGACGTGCTCCATCAGCCAACATCTTACTCCGCGGAGTTTAATTTGCAGCGTCTCGACTGCTCGAGAATAGCGTCTGATCATGTTGGATAAGTACTAAAACATTCCTCTAAAACAAATAAGAGATAATAGATAACAGACAACAGGTAACAAACAACAGAAAGACAATTTCTATTGTTCAAATTCTAAGCTCTAAGCTCCGCTTCACTCATCCAAAGTCACAGGCTGTGCTCGTTTGCTTGTCCATTCAGTCCTCAGCTACCGCTTGCGTCACGGTATCGGAGACGACCGTCCCAACGGCCGCGGCGAATGGCGGGCACATCATGGAGAAGTGATCTGTACATATTAATGTTAGCAGTTGAGCGCTCTCTATAGTACAGGGGGGGGGGATGAACTAACCTCCATCCACAACATGCACGGAAATGTGATCCCCAAGAAGGTCCTCCCATCCATTGGTCCCGAACTGTTCGCGCCGACCGTAGAACCACGAATTGAAATAACGCTCAAACTCTGGTAGCACCATTTCACCGAGCTGCTTGCCGATGTCGACACCGGGGCGGCACATGGCAGCGATGGGCGCATCTGGGCGGTTGTCTAACCCGAGCTTCGCCCAGACGACGGCAACATGGCGCGGCTGGCGGTCGGCGGGAAATTTTGGCGCATCATAACGGGACAAGGCGCGGCACGTGCCCATTAGATGGGCCATCTCCTTGACGGACAGATCTTCGGGGAGATCGCGGGTGCGGTTGATGTCCTCAAAGGTGCCGAGCTTGTCGACAAAGTCGGTCGTGACGATGCTGGTGGGGATGAGGGACGGGGCGCGCATGTCGAGGATGACAAGCGCCAGGATGGTTTCGCCCTGCGTGGTGAGTCGATGCGCGACCTCATAGGCGTACATGGAGCCCGCTGACCAGCCGCCGATCAGGTATGGCCCTTGAGGTTGGATCCTGCGGATGGTTCGGATGAAGATGGAAGCCATTTCCTGAATCGACAGGTCGAACGTCTCTGGGCTCCCTAGGAATGGCGACTCGAGCGCATAGATGCGACGGCCCTTGGGAAGTGCGCGCAGGTGGATATATGACTCAACTGTGCCTGAACCGTCAGTGGTCATGAACAACGGGGCGTCGCTGGAGCGTGACTGCCCCTGGATCAAGACCGCCCGAGAGACGGCATTGTCAATCTTGTCCTGCCGCGCCGACCCGCTCGTGTTCGTCGTCTTGGCCGCAGGAACGACAGGAAGATGCGACCTGTTCGCGGGAGACGGGCTCCTCGATGGTTCCTCCTGCGGTGTCGTTTCCATTGGCCCATCCAATTCCTTACGTGCGGCCGCCACTGTCGGCTGGTCAGAGAAGAAGGCAGCGGGCAACTCGATTCCAGTATCCTGCTGGAATGTCGATGTGATCCTGATGCTCAGCATTGAATCCATGCCCATGGACTCGAACGTAGTCGAAGGTGTGACATCACTGGCCTCGAGGCCCAGTGCATCGGCAACAAGTCTTAACAGATGCGTGCTAGGACCCAGAGGTGCTGAGCTGCGCTTCTCGCTGCTATTGCGCTTTGGCGATGGCCGGGGCGCGGTCCTCGGCTTTCGCTCTTTGATCTCTTCCAGCTGCTCATTGCCCAGCTCTTTCCGCACGTCGGCTGGCGTTGGGAAGTTTGTGAAGAAGGCAGCCGGCAGTTCGACGGCCGTGGCCCTCTGGAAGTCACCCAGGATGCTGATGCTCATCTGGGAATCGACACCCAATTCCGTAAATGCAGTACCTTTTGTCTTGTCCAATTCGGCCACGCTCATGCCACACTGCTCTGCAACAATGGCGAGCAGGTCCGCAGAGAGATCCACCACGTCCGACAAGCTGTTCTGCGACGATGACAAAGAAACAGATGTGGGTGTGGCTGAAGGACTGGTGTCTGAGCTAGTTGCACTCCTCGCCTTCCACTCGCGCCTTGGGATGGCCTGCTGTGCGCGCGGTTTCTTGGGGAACGTGCGAGCTGAGCCCGTCAGCATTGCGAAGAAGTCTCGTTCGAGTTTCTTGAAGCAAATGTCTGTGCAGAGCGCCACGAGATTGTCCTGAGCATTGGTGAGGTACACGTCGCACAGGCTTGTACCGGTTTTGGCATCTTGGTCTCGAACAGTCGTGTAGGCACGGAATGGTCCATTCGATGAAAGATCACCCAGAACGCGCAACGATCCAATATGATTAGCGATGTGGACCTCATTCTAGGGCTTACGCACGTCAGCGTTGAGCAGGAAGCCAGCAATATGGACGAGGGCATCGATGGCAAAGGGGTTGCAAGTAAAGGTGCCCAGTTCCAGGGTCGGGGCTAGATGGAGAGTCATGACGGCATCTTGGAAGTCCGCCGCCACAGTGGCCTCCTCAACAGCATGGAAAGGAGCCGAGTAGTCGACGATTTCGGAAAACACCTTGTAGAACAGTGTCTTGTCCATCGCATGAACTTGTCTAGGGCGCAGCGACTCATCGAGGCTACGTACGCGTGCCTTTACCAGCGGTTGCATTCGAGACCATGCTTGAGTAATGGGCGCGTCGGGCTGGTTCAGGCGAATCAAGCAGGACCCGTACTCGACCGGGGTGGCGACCCCCTGTTTGCGGGATAGGAATCGAACTGAGACGACGTCTGTTGATTGGTCAAGGACCCCCTCCACAAAGACCTGTGGCAGCTCAGTGTCGTGTTCGCGGAGTACTAATGGGGATAGCATGCTCAAGCCGGCCAGCTCGTATGTTGCCAAGGATGAGCCCGATGCAGTGTTGCGGCTCTCCCTGTCAAGGTACGCGGCCGCGGTGTAAGCCATGTCCATGAAGATGCTCGCCGGACAGATGGCCACGCCGTCGACAACATGGCCGCTGATGGCTTTGGCGAGGTTTTGGTCGGACAGGTCGACGCCAAATGTCGCAAGCAGTCGGGACTCTTCCTTACGGAACTGCTCCACTGAATGCAGACATGTAGAGGACAACCGAGATGCTCCTGAGGATGAGGTACGCGAGATTGTGCTGGAAGTGTTGTCAAGCACCGCCCTTGTCTTGTACGAATGCCAGAACTCCTTGTTATCGAATGCGTACGTGGGAAGATCGGGCACCATGCGGACATTATCGAGATGATCCTTGTGGAATTCTGCCCACGCCACGGGGAGCTGTGCGCGATATGCGGCGGCAACGGACTGAGAGATGGACCCCCAGTCGTCGCGCCCGCGGCGCAGGCTGGGATAGCCCGTAAGGCTCACCTTCTGGAGCGAAGAGGCCAGCAGGCCAATGCAGATTGGGTGAGGCCCAACTTCAACGACAAATGACTGATCCTGGATGAGCCCTTGTTCCTCGCATGCACGCACCGCGTCAAGGAAAGCAACTGGCTCGCGAGTGTGCCGACGCAGGTATTGCGCGTTGAAGACCCCATCCTCGCCGGGCTGCACAATTCGGCCAAGCAAAGTAGACGCCACTGCAATAGTGGGAGTTTGGAAGGTCACACGCTCGGCGGCCGACTCGAGGTCATCCAGCAAAGGATCCATCTGGCGGGTGTGGAATGCGAACTGGACGCGCAGGCGACTAGTGGCGATGCTTGCGTCGTCCGACTTGAGATAGCTTTCCAATGCCTCAATGGCAGCGACGGGACCGCCAACGACAGTGCTCGAGGGCCCATTGATACAAGTCACCTCGCATCCAGCTGTGGCGGCCGAATCACGCAGGCGCCAGTGGACGGTGCTCACGGGAAGTCCGACGGCCAGCATGCCGGCCTCGGCTGGCACGCATCTGGTGAAGATGAGTGCTGCACGCTCACACGCCATGGCGAGTGCATCTCCCACGGACAGCACTCCGGCAACACAGAGCGCCGCGTACTCGCCCAGGCTGTGACCGACGAGCAGTGTCGGGCGCACGCCGAGCGACTGCCAGTATTGGGAGAGGGCAATCTCGAGGGCGACGGTGGCTACCTGCATATCGCGCTCGGCGGATTCCGAGATGGCATCTTGTCCCGACGCGCGGATCACGTCGAGGAACTGGCAGTCCAGCCCCTGAGCATCGCAGAGGCTCTGATACGAATCGAGAAGGCGTTTGAACGTGGGCGATGTGCGATATAGCGTGCCGCCCATGCCCATGTGCTGGCTGCCCTGGCCCGTGAAGACGAAGACTACTGACGATGCTGGCTCCGAGGCCTCGTCCTTGCCAGCTGCAGGCTGCTGCTGCAACTGACGCAGGAGGTCCCCGGTCGACTGGGCCACGTACGCTTCTCGGTGCATGTGGTGCATGCGGCGGGCCGTCGTTGTGTAGGCCAGGTCGGCTAGCAGCGTGCCTGGATGTTGTGTCAAATACTCACGGAGACGGCTTCTGTTGGCTTCTTGAGACGCCACGGTGCGGCCAGATGTGACAACGACATGGTGCGATCGCTCATCGGGCTGAGACGGAGGCGATTGCACGGCAAAGGATGGCGTGTCATGCAGCAGCAAGCTCACGTTGCCGCCGGCGGCATCAAAGTTGTTGACCAGGACGTAGCGAGGAGTCGTGCCGTTGCGCGTCCACGCCTGGCCGTTGGAAAGCTGGATATCAGTGCCCAGGATAGGCTTCAGGTGCGGATTAAGGGTAAATGGTTGGCCGGGCTGAGGCGGAATGGTGTTGTGGTGCAGCATGAGGATCGACTTGATCACCGAGATGACGCCAGCCGCAGCCTCACTGTGGCCGATGTTGGCCTTGATGGCGCCGACAACAAGCGGCTGCTGGCGTCGGGGCCCGGCAGGGGGCGCAAAGACGCTCTGCACCGCCTGCATCTCGACCTTGTCGCCCGCCTGCGTCCCTGTGCCGTGCATCTCGATGGCACTGACGTCTTGTGGACGCACTGCGGCCTGGCGCAGCACGCGGCGATATAGAGCTGCTTGTGCTTGCTCGCCAGGGTACGTGATGGATGCAGCGCCGGCGTTGCAGTTGCGGGCTGCGCCGGCCACAACGGCGAGGATGTTGTCCTTGGATCGGACGGCGTCGGCCATGCGCTTCAGCACGATGACGGCGACGCCCTCGCCTCTACAGTAGCCATCGGCGGCATCTGTGTAGGTCTTGCAGGCACCCGTAGGCGAAAGGAACCCTCCCTGGCTCAGGCCGGCGAACCACTCGGGGGCGTTGAGCAGCGTGCCACCGCCCACCACTGCGGCGTCGCATTCGCCCGAGGCGAGGGCCTCGCGTGCTAGGCAGATGGCCGTGGCGCTGGAGGAGCAGCCCGTGTCGATGCTGTAAAAGCCGCCGGCCCACTGGAAGTAGTGTCCAATGCGGCCCGGGGCGAAGCTGCGGTTGACGGCCGGCAGGAAGTGCGTGTCAATGCCCTGCTGCTCGTTGATCGTCTTCCAGTCATCCAGCGTCTGACCAAAGTACGTGGCGATGCGTGGCCGGTCTTGCTTGTTGTCGGCGGGCGAGTAGCCGGCCATCTCTAGGGCCTCATATGTCGTCATGAGAAGCATGCGCTGCACCGGGTCCATCTGGAGGGCCTCCCGCGGCGAGATGTTGAACAGCCGATGGTCAAAGTCGCCCGGCCTCTTGATGAAGCATCCGTGGCGGACGAGGAGGGCGTTGTGAGTACGGCGAGATGGATCGTAAAAGTCGTCGACGCAGAAGCGTGAGGGGGGAATCTCCTTGTCTACCGTCGTCTCGGACTCAAGCAGCTCCCAGAGCTCATCTAGCGTGTCGCTTTCAGGGAAGCGTCCCGACATTCCGACAACGGCGATTTCGTGTCGGGGGACGTTGTCGATGTCGTTGCCAAAAGGCTTGGGGGTTGGCTCATACTCGCCGACAGAGACGCTTTGGCCGTGTTGCTCCAAAATGCTGCGCACTTTGGATGTATCCCAAGTCGAGCCAACTGTCGTGAGGATGACGTCTTCGTTGCCCTTTTTTTGAAGCACTGCCGCTACTGCCCGGAATGCGTCCTCGACTCGAGCCGGCTTGTGCCCAATGTCCGCCACTGCGAGGCGCAACGTGTCGCCAAATGTTTCGGCGGGGAGAGAGTCGGTAACAGAGTGCGCCGAGTATAGCGGCCTCTGGACGGTGACTGTATGGAGCGCTGGAGAACTGCCCACTATTTGGGCGTCGTCTACTGATGGAAGATGGCGGCCGAACATCAGGCATCGAGCCGGGGCGGCAGGGGATGTTGCGGCTTGGGCAAGAACCCAAGTCTGACTCTGTGAAAGGGTGTCGAGGGTTGAGGGCGGTCCGGCGATGACGATGCCCTCAGGCAAGACTTGACCGATATATGCGCGTTTGAGTGGTCGCAGCGTGGCATTGACCTTTTCCAGTTGCTGCTCGAGCTCCTGCTGGTCAACGCCCGAGACGATGCGCGACCATGTGCCCTCGGAATCTTCAATGTCCCTGCTTATCCGTTGCAAGGCAACGGCCAGGCGGAAGGCAATAGCAACGCCTTCCAAGCCCAGTGTGACGACAGCATCTGTAGTTGTTGCCGTCGAAGCAACAGCCGCCGCAATCAATCCAATGCCGAATCCAACAGAGAACAAGTCGTCTATTCGTTTGTCTGATAAGATGGAAGTGTGGTCCTCTGCAAACCTACTGGACAGTCAGCTTACACTGCACTGCAATTCGAGCTGCTTCGGCTCCGATTCTGGGAAACTTGCATCAAGAGCTGGCCAATCTGAATCGTGGTCAAGAGGACAATTTCGGCCAACACACTAGACTGGCCGACGTGTCGCTCGGCGAGATCCACGAGATCCTCAAACTCGCCAATGCTCGCACGCTCGGGGCCAGTCAAAGCGGTGGCCTCTCTATGTACAACGTGCGACGCTTCATTCAGCAGGGTACGGAGCTGGGGGCGACTCCTGGCTCGCACGCTCAAGTCGTGTATCGCCCCGGGTAAGTCTATGTGTTCGTGGGGGAAGAGGAGGATGTGGTTAGGGGAAGCCATGTTGGAGCCGAGACTATTCCTAGCCTTTGGGGGAAATGGATCAAGTTATGCTTCTCCTCGTTAATGAAGTGTTTAACTACAAACAAAAGGCATGCTTGTGCCTGTATTATATAGCCACTCGTACGGCAAAAGGGATGGGGCCGATAAGGTAGGCAAGCCGTGTGGTACGCGCCAATGATTCCGTTCCTATGGCTAGAAGCCGTACGATGAGGCGGCGATTTCTCTTTTTTTGCCCCTTTAATCAATCTCTCCGGAGAATTCAGTGAATCCAACAATGCCTCTCCGTCGGATAACGGAGACGAGGCTGTTGCGAGGCTGTGTGGAGCACCGTGGTTCAGCCTCACGCGTCCGAGTGCCGGCCGATCACTTTGTCAACGTTTGCGCAGTATCTAACAGTGGCTATCTATCATCAACAGCCTCGCCTCGACTTTATTGTCCTCAACATCATTGTCCCTATCGTCCATAACATCATCGCTCTACCTTAATCAAATTTCGTGACCATGGCGACTCTAACCGCAGATATTGCTGAGATTGCACATATTCTCAAACGCGAGCGCTACCATCGCGACACTGCCCAGTGGGATTTGTGCCGCGCCGCCTTCCACCCCGACGCCTCCAAGACATACATCAATGTTGCCTGGTTTGTGCAGTCCTTGGTCGTATTATCTCTTCATTTTAAAGCTAATTGCTCATGAACTGGTATTAGGTACGAGGGTGACGTGGAAAAATTTCTGCAGCAGTCGGCCAAGGTGCACCAAGGCAAGGTCAACATCCTCCACTCGTCGTTTGATCCCGTCGAGATCCACGTCCGCGGCCAGCGCGCCACCAGTGAGGCCTTTTGCCTCATCACCAGTTTGCTGACGCTGGACGGCGTGGACTACGAGCTGGCTTCTTACATGCGCCTCTTGACTCGCCTGGAGAAGTTGTCGGAGTCGGGCCAGTGGCGCATGCTCAGCCTAGAATCGATCTATATACGCGATCGCCTCGTCACCGCCTTCCCGGGATCGGGACCTGGCATGCTCACCATGAGTGAGGAGGTGCAGGCGTACCCAAAGGGCTACCGCCACTTGGCGCTGGTAATGCGATGTCGAGGCTTGAAGCCACAGCCGGATCTTCCCCACGAGGATGATCAGCCAGGCGTGCGGCAGTTGTTGGACCGGAATCGTGCATTTCTCGAGGGCGCTGAGTAGGGACTTGGAAGGACTATTTCGTAGGACTGGTGGCGTTCGTTTGTACGCTACCTTGACCGGTCGCCAGATGCAATATTCACAAAAGATTGCACAGCTATGCGTGCGCCTGTAATCCCCGTAATGTGTGCTGTCCTCCTCCACAGCCGAACAAGTATATGGTTCTGTTGGTCCAGGTGGAGCAAGACGGTTCCGTTGCTCTTGGAGTTGCTGCACATCTTGCCCTCTACCACGTTACAACACGTGGATGCAACTCTGCCAGGTTATGACCTGGCTTCGACATGGGAGAAGAGGATTTGGGTCTCCCCCACTAAACACCAAATTCCTCCATAACAAACGACGCCCTAGAAAAATGACGAAAACCAGATTATATTAGCCCTCCAGGCTATGCGAAATGACCTAAATCTAAGCGCTCGAGCTGTAGGGAAGATCTATTCTCTAGGCCATGAGAAGCTCAGTCGCCGCAAGCGCGGCATTGGGCGACAAAAGCTAAACGCCAAATTTGGGCAGCCGAATCATAATAGCACCGCTACAGGGCCACGACAGCCGGATTGCAGTTGCCAACTCCAGCGTCAAAGGGATATTCCAATAAACTCGCTAGAGAATAGAAAGCGGCGCCATGTTGTACGGACTCGAGCCCGAAGCAAGAAGATTCGCATGCGAGAAACCAATTCTGAAGAGGTAACAGGTACATAGTAAAGCTAGCCCTCCACTATGGCCTGAAAAGAGTTGCTTGATTATTGGAGTTTATTTATGCAATAAGGTTGTTTTGTGTAATATAGAAGTAGGGGTTTTTTTTTTGTTACACTAGTACTATTATGGCTAACTTCTTTAATGCGACAATTCAGCTGTGAAACGATATCTTGCTATTCCACTACCTTCTGTGTCTGGTCTCTGGTCTCATGGAGCTTGATTGTACGTCAGGTGTCGCCATTTAGCTACCGTCTTGGCGGTTCTTTCCGCCTCAACGTCTGCCGAGCAGTAAACTATGCTGTTTATCCCACATTCCACGCGAAAAACAAAATAGTTCAGGAGCCATCATGAACTGAGAAAATGAGACCAACATGTGAGGCGCTTCTTAGACGGTGGCATCGAATGCTGGGCCTTTCACGGCAATCACCCCCCTAGTACCGTGAGCGACTATGGGAGGAACTACAGGAACGCCGAACCGCAAATACGCCGTGGCAGAAACTCAGCGAGGCATCAGACGTCTTCTTTTCTATCAGTCGGGCTCATTACGATGGCTTTCCTGTTCGGAATCTGCCCCTCTTTGTTGCCTCTCGTCATGTCCTGGTGTATACGTACATGCTGGCAAAATACACCTCGCGTTGGAAGTTCTACCGAACGGCCGCTAAACTCTGCAATGCTCCTAATTACGAGCTGGTGCGTGAGGTGGTAAATCCCAGCAAAGCCCGTAAGCTTGATGAAGCATCTTCCCGTCATCAGTTGGATCCGGTTGAATTCGGGCGAATTGGTCGTCAACTGCGACGAGTATGGCCTCTTCTTCCATAGAAATGTACTGTCGGAGATTGTCGGGCTCAGCGCTTCAAGGTCCTGTCAGCGTTCATGACTAACACCGTCTCCAGCTGTCCCTGGCTAGCGGCAAGGATCTCTTCTAGCCTTCTTTCGGCCTCTGACAGGTTGTAATCTTCAGTATGATGCCGGAAATCGTGTAGTAGCGTGGAGACTTTGTGCAGCAACATCGGCGAGGATACGAGTGAGAACAGAATGCCGTGGTGACCGCAAAGATAGCGCAGTTGGGTCTTTTCAGCCTGTTGCCACTTGCGTAAATGGGTGTCTGATATGCAAGGACGACTTCTTTCCGTGTCTTCCTAACGGCGCTGCGCAACGAGCTTGGCAGGAATATCCAAGTATATTTATTATGTGCATGAACGTGTCCAGGTCATGTTGGGTATAAACTGGCAATGCAGCTTCCTCCTCCTCGGACCAGAACATGAAATGTCCAGTCACAATCGCAACCCGCCCACTGGACGCGCATTCCCTTCCTATCGTGTTGATAGCAATCCCACGCCAATGCTGCTTCTCTGTCTAGTCCAGTTTTTGGAATGCATCGAGACCGCCTGGAACAACAGTGGCAATCATTTCAGAGCCTTCGTAGAACGCGAAATATTATCTTCCAAGTCTTTGCTCTAGCTAGCCCAGCAGAAACGTCTTGCCTGAGCCCGGAACTCCATATAGGCCAACAACGACTGCGTTGTTGTTAGAAGCAGACCGACTTTCAAGGGTCGTCGGCTGATTCAGCAGAGGATCTTCTGTTGGACCCGCCACACTGCTTGGTGCGTTCTCGCCGTTGATATGCATAATAAGTATCTCCCAAGTTATTGAGAATGGTGGATATGAGAGTGGTAGGACTAAATTTAACGATTAACAAGTCGGAAAGTCGCGATAACTGCTTTATATTCACCAATTTTTTGGCCGGCCTTATTTAAGGGACTCTCCGTATGGCGGCTTACAGAGCTGCCCGGGCTCCTGACAATAGGAAGGGTGCAAGCTGCGTTGTGCGATTTAGGGATATGCAACTGTTACTCGTTTAGTTCACTGGTTCGGACAGCGGAATGACTGGACACCTGAAAATCTCCTCTTGTACTCTGATACGCGCTCACCTCAACAAATGTAAGGTTGCCGTCTCCGAAACATCTCATCTAGTGCAATGGCCTCGCTTTCATCCAATGAAAACAGTTCAATGGTATGGGAAGATTGTAACACGCAAGAGTAAGATTGCAGTATTTGGCCTCCCACTTAGCTTATGCGCAACAAACCGCAGCAGCGCTCTCGGAGTCGATACCTCCATGCAAAGTGAGTCATCTTTCAGACCGATCGCCGTATCAAACGACTGATATGCTGGAAGGGGCGATATCGCGACACCGTCCATTTGATTAGCCACGGTCTACATCGAGCACAGATTAGCAAGAGCAGCGGTCATCAGGCCAGTATCGATGATTTGAGATCCAACTCCGTCAGCGAAGAGATCGAGATCGAGATCCCGAGCAAGGTCGGCCGTATGTGGTGCGATAGTTTGGCTGCGCGATCGACATCTACGGTCCAGGAGTTCATGGAGGGCGAATATATGCAGTTGTCTCAAAGCGATATTAGAACGTTGAGATCAAGCACGAATGCTCGAAGGACTGGTACTCAAGTGAGGTTTCCGGGCATGAATATATTCTGATAAGTTGGCTTACGGATTGAATATAGGATAATAAGGCCTAGAAGTATAACAAAGGCCTAGAAGTATAACAAAACACCTGCATCTACCAAGGTTATCTTCAAGTCTGCCGCACATTCTACCTCCCGCATATAGCGTCTTGCTGCTTCTTCGACCAGTCGCTTGCAGAATCGCTTTCACGTTTCTCATTATAATTATCCTTAAGAAAGTAATATTACTTAGTAAGGATAGTTTTATACTTATTATTATACTTAGTATATTTAGTATAGACCTCTTATATTTTAACTAAGGCTTTATTAAGCTAGTTCTCAAGTACCTTACACTTGTCTTTAGTAATAATCTCTACCTTGTTTTAAGCATTATTTAAAGTAATGACTAGACCTAGTTTTCTACTATGCCACTTAAGTCTGCGCAACTTGTCCTGTGCTCCTGTTAAGTTCAACCCTATCTTGTGCTTTTCCTTTGTCGTCGTTTCTAAGGCATTCCTCAAGTTTAGGGAGAAAGAGCTAGTATCCTACTCAGTCCTCTTCCGAATTCTTGGTAGACATAGCCAACCGACTACCATCGCAACGTACAAAATTATGACAATAGGGTGCAAAACAACCGTGCCCAGCTTCTCGGCCAGCAATCCAGTGAGGAATGGGGCAGCCGCCCCACCACTACTTCCCATGGCGGAAATGAAACTCAAACTTGACATCTGAATGCTTCGAGGAAGAAGTTTGCTGAACACAGATGTTGCACAAGGGTACACTGGTCCCAAGAGGAGGCCGACCAAGGATATTGCCACGGCGTTGCCGATGACATTAGGAACCTGCCAGACGACGATTTGCAGTATGGCTGAGCAAGCCACAAGCGCGACCACGGATCTCTTCTCTCCGAATTTGGCGGCTGGTTGAGACAATAAAAACCGGCCGAGGGTAATGCCCAGCCAGAAACCTGAGCTGACATATCCAACACTTGCAGCTTCGCCGTTTCGGTAGCTGATTAGGAAGGAAACAAGCCAGCTAGCGATAGACACCTCTGCACCCTGGTATGCGAAGATGAATAAAGCTCCCAGAACCGTGACTTTACTCCGGAGGGCCAGCTTAAGTGTCTGCCTCTTGGTGGGCTGGTCGGCCTGGTTTGCCTGGTGGGAGGCTGTCTGCTCAAGCGCAGGAGAAGTGAGAAGCTGGTCGGGGATATCGGTCTCGTAACCTCGGTAGGCCCAAGTGGAGAGTGCGATGTTGAAAAGAGCGAAGAAGAGGGTGACTGAGTAATAATACGACCAGCGCACTCCATGTGATGCCATGGCGGTCGCCACCAGGGGTCCAATGGTGCCGCCAATTCCGTAAGCTCCATGCAAGATGCCAAGTGACATCGTGCTATTGACGAGACTCACGCAGAAGACGTTATTAAGAGATAGATTGATAGCCATGCCAAAGCCAGACAAGAAAAAACAAGCAACGACCACCGGAAATGGAGGTTTGCAGATTATCGCCACATATGCCAGCGCAAGCAATGTCAGAGACAGCTGATACGTCCTGGCGCGGCCGAATCGAGTTTCCAGATAGTGAATACACGGTGCTGCAAAAATGAATCCCAAAGCATTTGAGACAAAAAGCAGGGAGATCAGCGCATAATCCACCGAGTAATCTTTTTCGATCTATGGTATGAGGGCTCCAGGCGCGCTGTCGTTCAAGCCGTTGGCGAAATTCATCATGGCAGAGCTTAAAAGCCTCCATTTGTTCATTGGGGGATTGCTGAGGCTCTGCAAGACGTCCGCTGCCTCAATTGTCCTCGCTGCGAGGGGGTCGCTTCTCTCGGTGTCATTCGGTGTAAGGGGTGTCTGTTCCCCAATCGTGGGCGCCGAGGACCATCTCAACGGTGTGGCCCATTGTATGTCGTCAAGTTCGAAGTCTGGAGGGCTACTCGGGATGCCCTGTATATCCTTGCGTACGGCAGCGGCTGGATTCGCAAGATGGGGTGATTCCTCGAATGTCATAAGGGCACCGAATCCGCAAGTTGCCATTTTGAAGAGATGCTATCACTGTAATTCCTACAAAGATATAAACAGCTAACCGCCGATCATAAACTTAGCAAAGCGACCTTCCTATATACTCGGCACTTTCGAGGACCAGATCAGTTTCTCAGCTCGACATCCTTACCCCGCTCACCCCGCACCCGACTATGTGAACGGTCAAGCTTTCAGTCCACGATCTAAACCGTTACGCCAGAATTGTGCGCTCACACTGTGCACTATCGCCGTCACCCCCCAGTCCACCCTATGATCTATCTATATCTTTCGCCAACATCAGATCTATTATCTATTCGTCCCTTCTGTCTTAACAAGGAATCGACACACACTCTCTCTATCTGCCTTTCCTGAGTATCAACTCTATGCTCAAGTCATGCGACTACTGCCGCCACCGCAAAAAGAAATGTTTACTTCCCACTCCCTTGGCCTCCCGCTGTTGTGACTGTGAGCACCTCAACATCCCATGCGAATTCAGTCGCCGCAATGTCAGTCTCAAACGCCAAAGGACGTCTCAGCTGGTGGCGGCCAGAATCTCCAACTCGACGCCGACCAACTCCAGATGGCCAACTGTCGTGCTTAAGAATGGCGATACTCAGCTCCGAGTTGTTGATACAAGCAACGTGGCTGACAAAATTATCCTGATGGGTGATCAAAGCGATGATGGCAAAGGTATCATGGTGGTGGCAGATATGTACCGCAAAACCGTGCGCCCACTGACGCCTTTTCTACCTGAGGAGATGCTGGCTGGGGATGACGTGGAGCGGGATATTGTGCTACGATACTGTATTCAACTGGCTTCCTTCTTGTCTCCGCATGACAGGCGGGACCTACCAGCTGCTTCTCAGGTCAACAATGATCTAAGCACGATGCTGGGTGATGAGGAAATAAGCCTTGCGTCGGCAGCAGGAATCCTGCTTCTTTTACTTCGAGTGGACATTGACGAGACCATAGCGAAGAGGGTAGGTACATTCCGCTAAGGTTGCTATACATATCTACCTATATAAGCTGATGGCAATAGGCATTCTCAACAATACAGAGTGCAAGAGTGCTGGGTTTTGTACCAGAGCCGATCCTTGCAGGCGCTCTAATTACGCATTCGTGGCTGCGTCTGATAGACAAATCGCATGAAGATTTACAGATATTGCCCGAAACTCTGGAGACCTGTATGCAGGCGCTGGATGCGGGATCGTTCACGTATCACTTCCTACGTATGTCCCGCCTGCTGGTTGATTTTGACAGGCTCCGTGCGTCTTGGGAGAGCGGGAGCCAACAGCTCGGCATCGAAGTCAAACTAGCCTGGGTACGGCTGGAGTACGAGTGCCTAACGTGGCCGATTAAGCTTCCCCCCTCCCTCCTTGACCTGCGCGATGAGATGCCGGCCACACCGGAAGCCGTCGTGCTGCACTGTCTTCAAAACCTCATGTTTCTCTCCTTCTACGCATACGTGTTCGAGCGCCAGGAAACCCTGGGCAACATGCTCTCAATACGTCCTGTTCCGGGGGCCATGCACTTCCTGTGCTCCTTGGCCCGATCGACGTTTGTCTGCCCGCAACATATCATCGACAGATGGCAGTGGATTGCGCACTCTCAGGCCGCGGTTATCCGGGCGATGCTGCGCCTGTGGCGCGTATCGCAGTTCGAGAATTGCAAGGCAATACTGAATCTCTGGGATGACCGTGGCCAGTTTCCCAACTTAGTCGCAAGCATGAGAGAGGAAATTGGGCATGGTCCGTGGGCTACTGAGTTGTCGGACGGATACACGGTGTACTGGACGTTTCGGGATGTGAGAAGTATGTCGTTGGAATTTTGGCTGGAGCAGAATCAGTATTGCAGTACTAACTGACATATATTTCTACGATAGCTGAGCGCCATCAATTTGCGGTTTTCTATGGAGCAGTATCTGTATCGATTGCGCTTTATGTATATGTAACCAGAGTCCGAAGTCGTATGATAAATACGGATGCGCTACTTAATTTGAACTCTTACTACTATTTCAACAATTGTGACTCTCAGTGTATAATATCAAAGACGCAAGTTACTCACTCGTCCCGAATCCGTAAACGAAAACACTCGATATTTTATCATTTACTTCCCTTAATTGTGCTGTTCTCCTCTGAAGACGTTCAGTATCTCATCGAGACCAATTGCTAGCCCATGTACCAGTTCTCTATTTTGCCAGACCACGTTCATGACCCAAACCATAATATCGCATGCGTACATCATCGCTTTTGACTACTCCCGGAGCTTTGACAACATAAATATCACCGGGAAAGATATCAACCCCGTTATCCTCCCACCACACATCACGAGCTTCATCCGCCATGTACAACTCCACACCTTTACACGGCGTCTTTGAGCGAATCTCCACCGCACCGTCCGTCACCGTAAGTGTGATCCCCTGTGCCGCCGCACTCGGCAGCATGACGTATTTGAGCGGCTGGGGCCAATCTGACGCCCGTGCAATTACAATTCCATCAGGGTCAAGCATCCTTGTCTGGATTGCCGTGGTTTTATGTACGCTCAAACCCGCAGCAAGTTCCGTGGTGCGATTCGCAGCGAGATTGTGTAGAGCCATGAACTTCTCTTCCAGCACTGCGCCGGTCAGGATATCGAATAAGCGCACCTCGATCTTGACGGCTGGGGTACTGAGCGTCATGTTGACGGCCCAGATGTCGAAAATGTACTTTTTGAAGCTAAGGTCATGAGGTGGGTCTTGCAGCTTCTTCGGCGGACCTTTGAGGACTTTCAGCTCTGCTGTCGTGCGATTGATTCCGAGACTTAGAGGCGCGCTCTCGCGCTTTACGGCGTAGTATGCGAGCTTACGGTCGCCATAAAAGTCAATTAGAGACCAGCTTTGGGTGGGCCAGCAGTCGTTGATCTAGATTCACTATTTAGCTTGATTCTTTTCAACATGAGCTGTTAGTGCATGAGATAGACGTACCTGCCAGACCAAATTTCCTCCACAGTACTCTCGGCCCAGGCCTCGCCACTCGCGGCGACAGCTACGATATGCAAATGCAAGGCATTCCGCCTGTACTAGCTGCGTTGCATAGACCCAGCTCTCAAGATCCATCGCGTCGACTCTCAAGTTCTCCATGACATAGAGTGCGAGCCGGCGCTCCGATCCATCAGCTTTATTATGATGGTCGAGCACGCTACTCTGCGGATATCGCTGCTTCGGGTCCGTGACGAACTTGCGCACTGTCCTGGCGGAGGGGAAGCCGAGCATGCCAAATTCGGAGACGAAACGACTGACGAGCTTGTCCCAGAGCTGGTACTTCTCTTGGGAGCCGTGCCAGACATTCCACTGGTGAGTGTCGCCCACAGTAGGGTCTTCGGTGTTCTTGCCGCCCCAGGGAGAGCCGGGATGGTAAGGTACGCCGGGAGAGTATTCCGCAACGATAGAAGGGAGATAGGTCTCGTATATGGTGCGGGCAGGAAAGTCTGTTTGTTTCCAGTCGCCAGAGTCATCATTCTTATCCCAGTCTAGCTTCAGAATTTCTGCAATGCAGTAGTCTTCGTTGTTCCCGGCGTATACAATAACAGAGCAGAAGTTCCGCAACCGCTTTACTTGATCTATGGCTTCCTTCTTGACACTGGTTGCAAATTGCGGATAACATGGATATCTGCCGCATGCGAACATGAAATCCTGCCAGACCAATATACCGAGCCGGTCACACTCTTCGTAGAATATGTCTGGTTCATAAACACCACCAGCCCAGACGCGTACCATGTTCTGATTGCCATCTGCAAGAGACCCAAGGGCGGTTATGTAGTCAGCAGAGGTCATGGCAGTTAGGAATGAGTGCCCTGGAATCCAGTTCGCCCCGCAAGAGTAGATTGGATTGTTGTTAAGCTCGAAAAAAAAGCTTGACCCGGGTTGATCCTCAAGTGGGTGTTGGACAAGTCTGACATGACGCATGCCGATACGCTTTTTGATAAACTGCAGAACAGTGCCATCGTAAGCTTTCAACTGTATATGAACCATATAAAAGACCTGAGGGCCGTGTCCCATGGGGTACCATAGCTCAGGCTCTGGAACAGTCAAACACACGTGGCCACGTGTGTCTGACCGCTGCAACGTGGTTCTGGCGTAGAAAGGGATCGAGCTTGGAGACGTCATATTGACTTCAATTGTGATATCTTGATTGAGAGCAGCGTCAAAGCTAATGTCGACATCGGCTTGCTGGAGGTCATCTGAGACGCGCGTATCAACAAAGACGTCAGTGATATTGACCTGGTAGTTCTCGAGCCTGATTTCGCGATATGGCCCACATGACATAAGTATAGGGCCCCAATCCCAGCCGTAATGGTACTGTGCCTTCCGCACATGCATTCTCGAGTCGTCGCCGTTAAAAGAGCGATAGTGACCATTTGTTCTCTCCATCGCTTGACCATACTTGAATGCACTGAGGAAGACAATGTGGACGATGTTGACTCCATCCAGTAGTCTGCCCGTGACATTGATACGGTGTGTTTGGAACATATTTGTTGATTCCAGGACCAACTCATCGTTCAGATAGACAGAAGCAATGGTGTCGAGCCCGTCGAAGACGAGGTCTTGTCTCGCATGGCTGTTCGTGGCGTCGTGGGCGAATTCGCACGAATACTCCCAATCGGTCTCGCCAACCCACTGCACGAGCTTTTCGTTCTCGTCGAGAAACGGGTCGGGGATACGTTTCGCATCAAGAAGATCGGTGAATATCTCAGTGGTCGGCTTGGAATGTGCACACGGATACCATTCATTGTGGGCGGTTGAGGTATGCTGCCGCCACTTCCAGCCTGAGAGGACGACAATGCAGGCGCATGAACGGGGCTCTGAGCTGAAATTTGAATGGCCATAATGCCCAGAATGGTCGGTGAGATGGTCCGTTGGCTCTATGTATGCTTCGCCCATTATAACAGTTGTACTTTGTCAAAATGAGCATTGGGGCTCTGAGACAACTTAACGAGAAAGAAGAAGAGAAGGAACAGTGATGAAATGAAAAGTTACCTGTTTTTATTCTGGCTAAAGCATTCGGTTCCGCGACTAACTATGAGAATAAATCATATTGTTCTCTCTCTCCAGCCCGACTCGGTAGAACGTATCCCGTCCCATCTTAACTCCACAACTCCTCCCGACGTTTTTTCCGCTCAAGACGTGGAAGATGTGGAGATGCGAGGTGGCGATGGTCTTATACCCTGTAAGTGGAGTCTGTGGGGGTAGATCTATCTATATGGAGATTAGTTTGCGGGGAATAATGTGATGTACTGCGTAGATTTGCCTTGTCTTCTACGGGTACAACTTTTTATGAATGAAGTGGTTGTAAGACTTATTTTAACAGCGGTCAAGTTTTTGAAGTTCTTCCATTCCGGTTGTTTTTTGTTAATTTCAACACTCTTTTAAAGCATGTCAACATCGAGAATGTGACAGTTCTCTTAAGGCATATTTACAGTATAATTGTGATGTAGCATTTTAAGTAAGACAGGACTTATTATAGGTATATTCCATGCTATCTAGATCTTCATAAAGGTAGGCCTCAAGTTTCATTTCGCTCCGAGACCCTCTTTCTTCAATCTTTCGACCGTTTCCTCGATCTTTTCCTTCTTGATTAAGGATGCCTTTAGTGGGTTCTTCTGCCTGAATATCTCGTTCAATTCTTCGAGCGTATGCCCCTTAGTCTCAACCATCACAAAATAATAGTAAGAGTTGGGGCCATTACTCTCCGCCCACCTAAGCGAGCATCGCGACGCGTCGCTTTTTTGACACCTACTTTTGTAAATTTCTTAATTCATTGACCACTTTACCAAATTACTACTAAATCAAAGATGAGCGATATAATCTTATCGAGTCCTTGTATTCCTAAAGAAAACGAAGAATGGCCTACTCCTGCGCGCGCAATTATCCGTGGAATGAGCCGGCTA
>Ga0209512_1001823_pt1 | contig 24667 bp, 23 predicted proteins | sample frozenSSSSmetaG_FD_184142 | JGI IMG/M metagenome (GOLD analysis project Ga0209512, IMG submission 184142) | Glacier valley bacterial and archeal communities from Borup Fiord, Nunavut, Canada, to study Microbial Dark Matter (Phase II) -... | ecosystem: Environmental > Aquatic > Freshwater > Ice >...
AAATAAACCGATATAGCAATTAGGGTTATGGCATTGATAAATGCCGCCAATATTTCTGCCCTTTTGTAACCAAAAGTAGACTGAATGGTTTGTGGTTTAAGGCCTATACGATGTGCAACATAAGCTACAATGACCGATACAACATCGCTGAGGTTGTGAAGGGCATCGGATATCAATGCAAGACTTCCTGATACAATTCCCCCTATAAACTGAGCAATGGTAATTATACCGTTCAGAATAACTGTTATTGCCAGATTTCTTGATGTATGATGATGATGTTCCATTCGTTTTTATACTTTTAAGAGCTTGTAAAGAAAGTTTTTTTTTCCGTTGATGCAACATTTATAATTAGTCCCTCGTCATTCAAACAGTAAACAATCATAAATAGTTGGAAACGCAGTACCAAAATATTCATCAGGATTTGATTGAACGGTGTCGGAAAGGAGACACACAAGCACAATTTGAGCTCTACAAGCTGTATTTTAAACCTATGTACACCGTATGTATGCAAATGGTTGGCAATGCAGTTGAAGCTGAAGATGTGATGCAGGAAGCGTTTCTGAAGGCGTTTACTAAAATTGATACCTATGAAGGAGTTGTAAGTTTTGGCGCATGGTTAAAAAAGATTGTGATAAATCGTTCTTTGGATCATCTAAAAAAAAGGAAAGTAAAATTTGAAGAACTGAATGAAAAGATTCCGGATGAAGAGCCTTTAATGTTTGTGATTTCAGAAATTAAAATGGAACAACTGAAAAAAGCGATACAGAGGTTGCCTGACGGATACAGGGTGGTTTTAAGCCTCTATTTGCTTGAAGGCTATGATCATGAAGAGATTGCGCAGATCCTTGGAATAACCAACGTTTCGTCACGTTCACAATTTCTGAGAGCGAAACTAAAACTTCGGGATATGTTGCAAAAGGAAGAATTGTTTGAATACAATTAAAATAACTGTCATGAACGATGAACTTGAAAGATTAATTATAGATAACCGACATTTATTAAAGGATGATGAGCCTTTGGAAGGGCACTTTGAACGATTTGAAGCAAAGCTTCAGAAAGCATCCAAACCAACCCGGATAATCAATTTCAGAGTAGTTCTGAAAATAGCTGCCATTGTAGTGTTTGCGCTGTTGACAGTTAATCAGGCACGTATGTGGTTAACTCCTGAAAAGAAAGAAACACTCTCATTGGGGTCGATATCCGAAGAATATCGTGAAGTAGAGTTCTATTACACAAATGCCATTCAGGGAGGCATGAGTCAATGGGAAAAGCTGAATCACGAAGGTTTTGTCTCTGAATCAGAACAACAGTCAATGCAAAAGGAGCAACTGGAATTTGATCAGATGTATCAGAAACTACAGAAAGACCTGGAAGCCAATCCAAACGATGAGCGGGTTATCAATGCCATGCTTGAATATTATCAGGCAAGGATGAATATTCTAACACTCATTATTAACAAATTACAAGAGGTAAAACAACAAAAAAACAATAAAAACCATGAAATCAAAATTTAGACTTACGTTCACTTTGCTGATTCTTTCAACCATGTTTGTAAGTGCAGCCAGAGTAGAATATACTAAAAATATCAGAAAAGCCTGGGCTAAAAATACAGTCACTGCATTAAGGGTGACCAACAAATTTGGAGAAATAAAAATTAATGACACGGGTGGAGATTCCGTTACCATCAAGGTTGTGATTACTGTTGAAAATTCATCTGCGGGTAAAGCAAAGGATCTCATGGAAAAGATTCAGATTGAATTTCAGAAAACCGGAGGGTTGGCAAAAGCAGATACCCGAATTGATGAAGATTTTAAGAGCAAACAATCGTTTACAATTGATTATCTGATTAATATACCTAAAGATCGTGATCTGGATATCAACAACCGTTATGGGAACGTAATTGTCAATGAGTTGGAGGCAAAAGGCACTTTTAATATAAGTTACGGGAATTTGACTGCAGGCAAATTGATATCACCATCGGGAAGTCCTGTAAATATTGAAATAAATTATGGGATAGCGGATATTGAATTAATTAATGATGCTAATATGGTATTTAAATATTCAAAACTAACTGCCGGAGAGGTAGGCCAGTTAGCTCTTGATGCGAAATACTCAACAGTCAACCTACATAAAATAAAGAATCTGACATTGGACTCGAAATACGATGGGATCAATATTGATGAAGTTGACAACCTTAAATCTGTTTCAAAATATACCCACTATAAAATTGGTTTACTTACCCGTAGTTTTGATCTGGATACTGGTTATGGATCGGTGAGAATCAATAAAGTAGATTCTAAATTCAACAACATCCGAATTGAAAGCAGTTATGGAGGAATCAACATTGGACTTAATGATTTGAACTATAAGCTTAAGGTTGATTGCAGCTACTGTGATGTAGATTTCCCTACTGATCGCTTTAAAGGAAATAAAACCAAGGATAATCAAAATCTTTCGATCCAGGGAAACGTTGGTACTGGAGGAGCTTCAGTTTCAATCAATAGCCGGTATGGAGGTGTAAAACTTACAGATTAGGAGAAAGTGGTCAGTCGCAGTTTACAGTAAAAAATCAGTCGCAGTTTACAGTAAAAGAAAATTAAGAAAAACCATGGATCGAATGTCGGTCTATGGTTTTTTAATTTCTATATTTATAATAAATTTAGAACTGTGAAACGAGCAATTCAACTGGTAGCATTCAATATCCCATACCCTCCTGATTACGGCGGATTAATTGATATTTTTTACAAAATAAAAGCACTTTCAGAATGTGGAATAGCTGTTTATCTTCATTGTTTTGAATATAACCGGCCACAAGCCATTGAACTTGAAAGTTACTGTGCGAAGGTTTTTTATTATCCCAGAAAAAAAGGTATTCGCTATCAGTTTTCATTTAAACCATATATTGTAGTTACACGTGTCAATGATCAGTTATTAAATAACTTATCATCTAATAATGCACCTATTTTATTTGAAGGACTTCACACTTGCTTCTATCTTGATCATACCCTACTGGCCGATCACATCCGGCTGGTCAGAACCCACAATGTAGAGCACGAATACTATCTCAATCTAAGCAAGGCTGAACAAAATATATTCAGGAAAATATATTTCAAAATGGAAGCATGGAAACTTTTAGGTTACGAAAGTATATTAAAAAAAGCTTCACATTTACTTTGCATTTCTCCAAACGATCACTCTTATTTTGATCAGGTACAAGACAACTATTCACATTTAATTCCGGCTTTTCATCCTTTCAGTGAAATAAAATCACAAGAGGGTCGTGGAAAATATATCTTATTTCACGGAAATTTATCTGTATCCGAAAATATTCAGGCAGTTGAATACCTACTTACCAACGTTTTCAGCAAAATAACCTTACCTATGATTATTGCAGGTAAAAACCCAAATGTACGTTTGACAGATAAAATCAATCAGTATGCAAATATCCAATTGGTTTCAAATCCAGGGAAAGAACAGATGGAAACTTTGATTCAAGAAGCTCAAATATCCATCCTGCCTACCTTTCAAGATACAGGTTTAAAGTTAAAATTGCTGGCGTCCCTTTTTTCAGGTCGCTGGTGCATTGCCAACACACCGATGATCCATAAAACGGGATTGGAACACCTTTGCCATCTGGCTGATACGCCCACGGAAATGATTGCAAGGATCAAAGAATTGTTTTATCAGGATTTTACTTCTGAAGAGATAGCAAAGCGAAAGGTGATTCTCGATAATGTTTTTTCTAACAGGCGCAATGCACTTAAAATCATTCAGTTATTGAAATAAGTAACAATAAAATCAGCATTAATTTCATTGATAAAAATTGGAAGAGAATTCAGGAATTTTTTACTTTAGGAATACCCAGTTGTTTACAGATTAATTCACAAAGATCATCATCAATATCAGGATGACACGGGATCATTGTTCATTGACCATTGTTGTGGTTCATATACTTATCATGTTTTACACCATGTTTGATAAATCCACAATTTTGTTCGTTCAGATATTTAATATATTTAAGTATTTCATTTCTAAACGAATGTCATTTCTTCTTCCAGTAACATTTCACCACCAGGCCGATACCTTTCCCTAACATCCTCCAAATACATTTCCAATGCATCGGCTATATTTTCCTTTAACTCTTCAACGGTTAATTTTTGAGTAAAAACTGCAGGTAATTCTTTAATTTGCCCAATTAAATAACCATTTTTTCCTTTTTTTACAATTAAAGTAAGTTTCATTATCTTTAGAATTTAATTGATTAACACAAATATACTTAAATTCTAATACTACTTAAAGTTAAAGCATAACACTTTATTCAGACAAATCTCAAAAATCAAATACAACACTACTTATTCCTGGCAGCTCTTTTTTTCAGGACTCCACGATTGACAGGTTTTATTTTTCTTGGTTTACGTTCACCGGGTCCCCCAAGGTTTACCTTTTTGTTTTTCTCTTTTTTCTCATGAAAGGCCCCCTGTGAATCACCGATACCTGCTTTCCCTAAATAATCCTTGTCAAACAAGACCGGCTTCTCTTCATCCGTATAAACATTAGAGATATTCAAACCTTCAGGAAGAGGTTTTTCTTCCAATGGTCTTTTCATGAATTTTTCAATTTCAGCAAGGTATTTCATTTCAACATCATTGACAAAAGTGATGGCAATACCAGCTTTATCAGCTCGTCCGGTTCTTCCTGTTCGATGAATATAATCTTCAGGATTTTCTGGAGTATCAAAATTGATAACATGCGAAATGTCAGCAATATCCAATCCTCTGGAAGCTACATCTGTTGCAATTAACATGCGTGATGTTCCACTTCTGAACCGTTCGAGGGCATTGATCCTGTAATTTTGTGATTTATTGGAATGTAAAACTCCAATCTGGTCCGGGAAAATAGGATCCAGAAGTTCAAATACCCGATCGGCAAACTGTTTGCTGGCAACAAAGATCAGCACGCGCTGAAATACTTCAGTAGTTGAAAGTAAATTTTCAAGCAAGTTTATCTTGGTAAAAAAATTAGGAGCCACATAGTAATATTGAGAAATCTGTTCAAGTGGAGTTCCCTGGCTTTGTATTTCAATGGTTTCCGGTTCGTAAAAGTAGCTATCGATCATAGTGGCAACATCTTCTGTTAAAGTAGCCGAGAACATCAGATTTTGCCTTTTGATGGGTAAACTATCCATAAAACTCATCAACTGAGGACGAAAACCAAGGTTCAGCATTTCATCCACTTCATCAATGACCAGTTTCTGAATAGATTTCAGGCGCAATACGCCTGTCATCACCAAATCAACCAAACGACCCGGAGTAGCAACTACAATATCCATCCCATTGTAAACCACTTGCTTCTGGGTATTTATATTTGTTCCGCCATACACACCCACCACCCTAACGGTCATGTACTTAGTAAGCTTTCCTATTTCGCCCACTACTTGCAAGACCAATTCGCGTGTAGGGACCACGATTAAAATCCTGGCATGTTTCTGATCCGAATATTTAAGTTGACGAAGGATTGGCAGCAGATAAGCAAAGGTCTTTCCGGTACCCGTTTGAGCAATTCCAACTGCATCACGACCAGACATCACTGCCGGATATACTTTTTCCTGAATAGGCGTAGGATTCTCAAAACCCAGATCATTCAAGGCATTCAGCAGTGGAGTATTTAAATTTAATTCAAGAAAAGTCAATGTTCGAAATTTTAATTTGCCACAAAGATATTAAAAATAAAATTACACGAATTTAAAACGAATTACACGAATTGCCTCTACGACAATAGCGCATCTCACCTCAGTTCCTTATTCCTTATTCGATATTCCTTATTTCTTATTTCTTATTTCTTATTCCTTATTTCTTATTCCTTATTCCTTATTCCTTATTCCTTATTCCTTATTCCTTATTCCTTATTCAATAAGGAATAAGAAATAAGGATTAAGGTGAGATGCGCTATTGTGGTAGAGGCAATCCGTGTAATCCGCTTCAATCTGTGTAATCTTTATTGCCCATCATCCTCCCTGATCTGAACGCGGCGTATTTTACCACTGATAGTTTTAGGGAGTTCGGTTACAAACTCCACAATACGCGGATATTTATAGGGTGCAGTCACTTTTTTAACGTGTTCCTGTAACTCTTTGGCCAATTCGTCGCTGGCTTGATAGTTTTTCGACAAAATAACAGTTGCCTTTACCACCTGGCCCCGATCGGGATCAGGGACAGCGGTAATGGCACATTCCATTACTGCAGGGTGTTCCATCAGAGCGCTTTCAACTTCAAAAGGTCCAATCCGGTAACCTGAACTTTTAATCACATCATCAGCACGGCCAACAAACCAGTAATAGCCATCTTCGTCGCGCCAGGCCATATCACCCGTATAATAAACATCGTTGTGCCAAACTTTTCGGGTCAGGTTTTCATCGCGGTAATATCCACTAAACATTCCTGTCGGAGTATTTTGATCAGTATGAATTACGATTTGACCTTCCTCTCCCACTTCTGTTGATTTTCCATCTTCGTCAACCAAATCAATGTGATAACCCGGAGATGGCTTTCCCATCGAACCCGGCTTGGGGCTCATCCAGGGGTATGTAGCCAGAGCCACCGTTAATTCAGTTTGGCCATAGCCTTCCATCAGCTTTATGCCTGTTGCTTCCAGAAATTGTTTGTACACTTCGGGATTAAGCGGTTCACCGGCGACCACGCAATATTTCAATGCACTTAAATCGAATTTGGTAAGGTCTTCTTTAATCAGGAAACGGTAAATTGTAGGAGGAGCACAGAAAGTAGTAACCTTATATTTTTCAATTATTTCCATCATGTGCTTGGGAACAAACTTATCGAAATCATAAGTCATTACGGCACTGCCTGACAACCATTGCCCATATAATTTTCCCCATGCTGATTTGGCCCAGCCAGTATCAGCAACCGTAAAATGCAATCCATTATTCTGTACATTTTGCCAATATTTTGCAGTCAGAATATGTCCCAGCGGATAAATATAATTGTGGTTTACCATTTTTGGCATTCCGGTAGTTCCAGAGGTAAAATACAGCAGCATGATGTCGTCATTATTTGTGGCCTGAGTACCTATTGGCCGGACGTATTCATCGGAACTACTTTCTATGCCAGTGCTTAAATTCAACCAACCTTTGCGGTCAGCGCCAATCAATGCTTTAACAGTAAAAGGGGTTGATTTTTCCTCTGCCAGTTCTATATGATGAACAACTTCTTCCTCGTGTACACAAACCATCATTTTAATATCGGCTGCTTTGGTTCTATAAACAATGTCTTTGGGGCTAAGTAAATGAGTTGCCGGAATAGTTATTGCACCTATTTTATTGAGTGCCAGGATACAAAACCAAAATTCGTACCTTCGCTTCATAATGAGCATTACCGGATCGCCTTTTACAATACCTGCGGATATAAAAAAGTTAGCAGCTTTGTCGCTGTATTTCTTCATTTGAGCAAAGGTAAAAACTTCTTCTGCCCCATTATCATCACACCAAACCATGGCAATTTTATCGGGGGTGAGGGTTGCTATTTCATCGACTACATCAAAAGCAAAATTGAAATTATCTGGAATATGAATTTTAAAATTATCTGTAAAATCCTGATAAGATTTGAATTCTGTTTGTGAAAGATATTTATCGAGTACCATATTTAACTAATTGGTTGATATTTTTTAAACAATGATTGCTAAAAACTTGGATTGCTGATTGTTCAATGCTTTCATAGCATGTTGATAACTTGAATCAAAGTAAACCGAATCGCCTTCGTTCAGTATTATTTCATGGCCATCAACTACAATCATCAACGTTCCTTCGAGTATGTAATTAAACTCCTGTCCCGGGTGTGAATTAAACTCAAGCGGCATATTTTCCGGATCCGGATTGACTGTAACGATAAATGGTTCAGCTTTTTTCTGAATAAAGTTGTATGCGAGATTCTCGTATTTATATTGCTTCCGTCGATCAACGTTTAACCCTTTTCCTTTGCGAACCACTGCATAAACATGCAGTTTGGGCTGATCGCCTCTCAAGAGAGCTGACAGTTCCATATTGAACTTACCGGCCACTTTATAAAGATATCCAACCGGAATATCAGTGGTTCCACTTTCATAATTCAGTAAAAGCCCAGTTTCTATATTCAGCTCATTTGCAAAGCTTTCAGGAGATATGCCTGCAATTTCACGAAGTTCTTTGATTCGTTCAGCGATCAGTTGAATTTGTTCAATCATTGCTATGTTTTTTGTTATTTTAGTTATAGTTTCGTTCATCTCTCAAATTCTTCTGCAAAAAAAAACAAAATCATTTATTAAGCGCGATAAATATTGGTTTTTTTCCCTTTACAGCCTATAAAAAAAAGATACAATACATTAAAACACTCAACTCAACACTACTATTTTGAATTTGAGTTTTTATTCATACCACTTCACGGAAAGGTTTCGAGATTCAGATTTAGTATAGCGAGGTTATATTTTCTATCAGTTTAACATTCATACAATGGCCGTGAATATTGCATCAATCTTGCATCATAGATTGCAACCTACCTGCAACTTTTTTGTTATTTTATAAGAATGTTTATCTTACACTATTTTAATTTATCACTATGGATTTTTCAATCACTCAATTTGAGTTCGGCCAAAGGCCTGGCGTTACGCTTCCCACTCCTGAATTTCTGGAAAAACTAACAGAGGAAGGAATGCGTAAATTAGTAAGTGACCACTACGATTTACTCAGCCGAAGTGAAATAAAGAATCTGTTTCCGCGTATCGACGAAGCATTGGATAAAGCCAAGCAACGGTCGTCTGATTTTTTTATTCAGATATGTGGTGGACATCCCTATTTCAACGAAAACAGAGGTAAACCTTTGATGGCCAAACGTCATGCCCCATTTACAATTACACCCGCAGCCCGCGAAGTTTGGCTAAAATGTTATATCCAAATACTTTCAAAGCTTGATATGCCTGAAAACCTCATCCAGTCATACTGGAATTATTTAAATGTATTTTCATTCTGGATGGTGAATACGAAGGAAGAATAGATATCCAGATCCATCTTATCCCATAATATCCTCTATCTATTATCTATAACCTTTTTTACGGCAATATATTATGAGTCTAATCAGTACTTAAAATTGGATTTTCTGAAATGGATACGTTGAGCCATATTTTAATAGTACTTTTCGCCTTAATTCCATAATTTATAGTACTTTCACGCAGAATAAATTTTTGAGGAGAGGCGGATTATGGAAGAGAAAGATGCTGGGATAAAAAACATACAAAATTTATTTAAAAGCAAGGAACTTTATCAGATTCTTATTGGAAACAGTAGGGATGGGATTTTTTTAACAAAAAAATCGCAGATTTTCTATTGCAATGAAGCAGCAGTTTTAATATTTGGCTTCACCTCCAAAGAAAAATTTAAAGGTAAGTTTCCGTTTGATTTTAGTCCTGAAATACAACCTGACGGAACAACCTCAAAAGAAAGAACTCAACAATTAATATCAGGATCTCATTTACCGCAGAATTTCTACTGGAAACATGCTAAATTCGATGGAACACTACTTGATGCAAAGGTTATGCCAATTGCCAAAACATTTAAATTATAAAATGGAAGAATCATTTTTCATCGGGCTACTGCAAAACATAGCAATACTACTGACTTTTAGTATGTTATACGATTATTTCTGGTCGAGAAATGAAAATCACAAAAGGCTATTTTTTAAAATCGGATCAGGAATGGTTTTGGGAGGTGTAGGTATTGTTCTGGTTTTGACACCCTGGCATTTTGTACCTGGGATCTTTTTCGATACCCGTTCAATCATACTTTCCATCTCAGGATTATTCTTCGGGATGATTCCTACCATAACTGCAATGATAATTACAGGCTTATACCGTTTACATTTAGGAGGAGGAGGAGAATGGATGGGAATAGCTGTAGTTTTTACATCAGGCTTGGCTGGCTTACTCTGGAAATATTTAAGGCCATTTTGGCGAAAGAAAAACAAATTTCTGGAACTTGCCGGAATGGGAATTGTGGTGCATTTTCTAATGTTATGCTGCACCATTCTTTTGCCCACCGAAATCAGATTGGAAACATTGAAAAACATAGCTTTACCGATTCTTTTTATATATCCTGTTGCAACAGTATTGCTTGGGGCATTGATGTTGAACCAGTCAGAAAATTGGGAGAACAGGAAGGCACTGAATTTCAGTGAAAAGAAGTATAGAACGATTATAGAACAGGCTACTGATGCTCTATTTATTGCAGACTTAGAAGGTAATTTACTGGATGTCAATCAACAAGCATGTGAATATCTGGGCTATACCAGGGAGGAATTGTTAAAAATCAATATTACTGACTTTGATATTATGTTTGATGGAGATCAAATAAAAGATTCTTTTCAACAATCAGCTCTTAATTCATCATTTACTTCCGAATCAGAACACCGCAAAAAAAATGGGGATAGCTTCCCAGTTGATATAAAAACAAGTATTATTAGTCTGGATGGCTCCCCAAAGGTAATAGGTTTTGTACGCGACATTACGGAAAGGAAAAAAGCTGAGTTGGAACTTTCACACGAACGCATGTTGTTAAGAACTTTAATTGACAATTTGCCTGTAACTATTTATGTGAAAGATGTTGAGTGCAGAAAAATAATTGCCAACAAGGCAGATTTGGATTTGATTGGTGCAAAATCAGAAGATGTAATTGGAAAAACCGATTTGGAAACATTTAACAATGAAATCGGTCAACGGGGATTTGCTGATGATAAAATAGTGATTGATTCGGGTGTTGCAGTACTCAACCGGGAAGAAGATTTTTTCGATACAAATGGGATTCAACGGTGGTTGCTTACTTCCAAGATTCCACTTACCGACGAAAACGGAAAAGTTCTGGGACTTGTAGGTATCGGACTCGATATTACTTCCCAGAAGCAAGATCAGGAAAAGATTTTAAAGTTATCGAAAGGAATTGAACAGAATCCATCATCCATAGAAATTACAGACATCAATGGCATCATAGAATATGTGAATCCAAAACTATGTGAAACCTCTGGATATTCACCAGAAGAAATTATCGGCCAACATGCCCGTATCCTAAAATCGAATGTAATGTCAAAGGAAACTTATAATGACCTTTGGGAAACGATCAGTTCCGGGAATGTTTGGAAAAAAGAACTCATCAATAAAAAGAAAGATGATACCTTATTCTGGGAATTGGTAACATTGACTTCAATAAAAAACGACAAAGGTCTTATTACTAATTATATTGCAATTAAAGAAGATATAAGTGTACGCAAACAAATGGAAGTTGAATTGATTAATGCCAAAGAAAAAGCGGAGGAAAACGACCGTCTGAAATCTGCATTTCTGGCAAACATGTCTCACGAAATTCGCACTCCGCTAAATAGTATTATAGGCTTCTCCAAATTATTGGAAGATTCAACTTATGAGCCAGATCAAAAAGCTGAATTTGTAAAGACCATTGTTGATAATGGAAATAGTTTACTTGTTATTATCAGCGACATCATGGATATTTCTATGCTTGAAGCCCATCAGATGAAAATACGGAATGAACTTATTTCTATAAAAATGCTATTAAACGAATTGGTGAATGATTTTGGGAAAAAGGCATATCAAATGGGAATTGAACTTCGTTTGGATAATTTATCAGACAGTCCAGATATTATAATAGAGAATGATTCGTATCGGATCAAACAAATATTTGGCAATTTAATTGGTAATGCATTAAAATTCACTCACGAAGGATACATAGAAATTGGATATAAAATTGAAGAGCAGTGGATTGAGTTTCATATAAAAGACACAGGTATTGGAATAGCTCCCGAATACCATAAGGCTATTTTCGAACGTTTCAGGCAGGTTGATATTACAAAAACTCGTAAATACGGAGGTAATGGCCTGGGACTTGCCCTATCAAAAAACCTTGTCGAATTGCTGGGGGGAAACATTTGGGTAGAATCCGAACAAGACAAATTCTCTAAATTCTTTTTTACAATTCCGATCAACACAAACAACCATTAGAAGGTTAAATTCTATCATAATTGATTAGAAGGGAAGAATCTTATATTTATCAGCTTTTTCACACCAGTAATTTCAAAATCAAATCAACAAATTTTGATTGGGCGAATCTATTAGAACACTGTGGGTGAATTTGATGAGTGAAATAAAAACAACAATCTGCTTTATTATTTCAAAAAAAATAGTTATATTTATAACTAATAAAATTGTATTTTAACAGAAAGTGTAGTAAATAAAAACCTTTTAAAAAATTGATTATGACTTACAAAATCGATGAAATTGAGGGAATTGGCTCCGTGATTGCACATAAATTTGTTAGCGCAAACATTAAAACTGTTGAACAATTATTGGAGGCTGGTGCATCTAAACCCGGACGTAAAAAGTTAGCCGAAACAACTGGAATTGATGAAAGTAGCATTTTGAAATGGGTAAACATGGCCGATTTGTTCCGTGTTAAAGGAATTGGTCAGGAATATTCAGAGTTGCTCGAAGCTTCAGGTGTTGATACTGTCAAAGAATTATCTACTCGAAATGCAACTAACCTACATGCAAAAATGCAAGCAGTTAATGAGCAAAAAAAATTAACCCGCGTATTGCCTGCACTTAAAATTGTAGAAGGTTGGATTGGATATGCATCAACCCTTGAACCAAAAGTCACCCACTGAGCATATCGTTAGTTCTTAAAATAGGCGGATAGTAATCCGCCTATTTTAAGAACTAACGATATTGGCATTCTACCTTCTGCCTGAAAACGAGTTACTAACAATTTTCTGATTTTAGTAACCCATTTCACATTCTCATTTAATTACATTTCTAAAAACACCAATCGGATATGTCAATTGAAAAATTCACAGAACAAATTCAAGCTTCATTTTCATTTGCAGGTAAGAGTCTATTGATTGGTGGAGCGGTTTATGAAGGGAAAGTTATACCTGGATTAAAGGTAAGATTACCATTATCAACCGTAAACCGACATGGGTTGATTGCGGGAGCTACGGGTACCGGAAAAACAAAATCAATTCAACGACTGGCTGAATCCCTCTCTGAGCAAGGAGTGAACGTTTTACTGATGGATATTAAAGGAGATATCAGTGGCATTTCAAAACCAGGCACCGAAAATCCAAAAATCAAGGAACGCATGAACCTCATAGGTGTACCTTGGTCACCATCTGAGTACCCTACTGAACTGATGACAATATCAGATGAAATAGGCCTCAGAATGCGTGCTACAGTATCGGAGTTCGGCCCTGTATTGTTTTCAAAAGTTTTGGAATTAAATGAAAATCAGGAAGGCGCTATTGCAATTATCTTTAAGTATTGCGATGACAAAACATGGCCATTGCTCGACATTAAAGATTTCAGGGCAGTACTGCAATACCTTTCTGATGGTGAAGGGAAAAAAGAAATTGAAAAGAACTATGGTTCCATCTCTCCAGCCTCTTCCGGGGTAATCATGCGAAGATTACTGGAACTCGAACAGCAAGGGGGCGATAAATTTTTTGGAGAAAAGTCTTTTGAAGTCGAAGACCTTTTACAGATTGATAGAAACCGAAAAGCATACATTAATATTCTCAGGCTAACTGACATCCAGGATAGTCCCAAATTGTTTTCTTCCTTTATGCTTTGTCTGCTTGCTGAAATCTACAATAAGTTTCCAGAAATCGGAGACAAAGGAGATCCTAAACTGGTTATTTTCATAGATGAAGCTCACCTTATTTTTAAAGAGGCATCTAGAGCACTCATGTTACAACTCGAAACAATTATAAAACTTATTAGAAGCAAAGGGGTCGGAATATACTTTTGTACACAGGCACCAACTGATATTCCTGATACCATTTTAAGTCAATTGGGAACAAAAATACAACATGCTTTACGTGCTTTTACAGCTAAAGACAGAAAAGATATAAAACTTGTTGCTGAAAATTTTCCAATCTCAGAATATTATAAAACCGACCAAGTCATTACTGAATTGGGAATTGGTGAAGCTTTGGTTACAGTTTTAAACGAAAAAGGAATTCCTACACCCCTTGTTTATACAATGATGTGTGCTCCACAATCAAGAATGGATATCCTTTCCCCTGAAGAACAAGTAGAAAAAGTGAAATCGTCGCAACTGGCACAAATTTACAATGAAGAAATTGACCGAGAAAGTGCCTATGAAATATTGAACAAAAAGATATTATCCTCCACTCAGAATGATGAAGTTTCGGCTAAGAATGAAATTCAAGAAAATACAGATTCGGACATTGGTGGCACTATTAAAAAAATTGCCAATAGCAGTCTTACCAGAACCATTGTACGCGAGGTCGCACGGGGTATATTTGGTATACTATTAGGTAAAACAAGACGTCCAACTTCGAGACGATAAATATTGATAGAAATGTTTATCTATTGAAGCACATTGAAATTATTCATTTGCTTTTTCAATTTTTGATGTAAACAAAGAGTGCTACCAGAACAATTACTGAGATCAAAATCGTAAAGAAAATCATATCAGATTTTGCTTGAACTATGCGGGTCTGAGATTGAGAAACAATTGGTGGTTCAGGTGTGTAATGATTAAACCATCCGGCAAATTGTACGTTTGATTCAAACTTTTTTTCAATTCCATCAGGAAGTTGTGAGAAAAAATCAAATCCCGTCAACTTTTCTACTTCATCAGTTGCAACAGCAAAATCAATAAGGGGGTGGTCACTTTTTTCATTTGGCAACACAAATGCAATCATTTTTGGTACATCGGTCGGGTCATAAATAATTTTGAAGAAATAACCCGGAACAAGCACTTTGCCCAACCCTATTGATCCTTTGTTATCATTAAAAATGGGACCAGTTACCACATATAAGCGGTGTTCCTTTTTAGCCCATTCGCGAACTTGTATTTCCAATTCATTCCAGATTCCACTGTTAAAATCACGATTCTGCGGAGAAATATTTGACATCAAAAAACTTTCCTTCATTGCTACTGGATCAAAACGCATGTCTCCTGCCGGACACAGATGCCCGCGATCGTAACCGCTATTAGTATAATCGGATGATTGTGAAGATTTTGTATCAACCAATTGATCCATCTTGAAACGGTTTGTTCTCTTCTCCCGGGTATTCAGTACCATGCTATCTGTTAAGGAATAATATACCCAGTTAGCCTCTTCGTAAGCTTCGTTATATGATAATGTATAATAGGTATGCGTTACAATATTGTTGGCCGGAAGAGGTAAAAAATCAATAGAATTGGCAACAGAATTGTTCGCAGCCAACAGAAAAACGACAACTTGTAAAAATTTCATTACCAAGTGAATAGGTGTTTTTATACTTGACCTGAATTTGCTTTGTAATATCTGCGAAATAGTACCTTTTTCAGATCTCTGAAGATTACCTGGTGGGCTAACACTTCCAGTTGGTTGTAATGCGGCAAATCAATTTCTGCTTTGGCAATTTCGTGTTCAGTAATATCGACCTGATAGAGTGCTGCCATCAAACGGCTGTAATCCCTTTCGAGAGAAAGTGAAATCTGATTGATTAACTGCTCATGAAGTTCATGATAGGCATTTTCGGTATTCCCGGAGAAGGTAATTTCTATACCAAACATACTGAAATCTTTTATAATTTGCTCAGCTGTTTCGCGAACTATATCTTCCTTGTCTAGAAAACTCGCTATATTGTTATTTTGCAGATCGGGTAAATTCATGATCGTCTAATTATTAACTACATAAAAGAGTAGTTCAATTCCTAATTTTGCAGTTAAGGTATGAAAAATTTAGCAATATTTTGGATTACAACCAATTTATTATTTCCGCTTATGAATTCTAACATCTTAATGAAGATTAAATTGCAATTCACTTAAGTTGCGGTAAATTCCATTTGGAAATTGAATCAATTGGTCATGTGTCCCTCTTTCAACCAGTTGCCCCTGATCGAGCACCAAAATCTCATCGGCTTTTCGAATCGTTGACAAACGATGGGCAATCACTAATGAAGTACGGCCCTTCATCAGCTTCTCAAGGGCATCCTGCACCAGTCGCTCGGCTTCAGAATCGAGCGATGAAGTAGCTTCATCAAGAATCAGTATTTTAGGGTTTTTCAATACTGCACGTGCAATGGCAATTCGCTGCCTCTGGCCTCCTGAAAGCTGAGTTCCTCGTTCTCCCACCACAGTGTCCATGTTTTCAGGAAAACGATTGATGAATTCCATGGCATTGGCTTTTTGAGCAGCATCAATAATCTCCTCATCACTTGCCCCCGTTTTACCATAAGCAATATTTTCGCGAATGGTTCCACCAAACAGGAAAATATCCTGAGGCACCAGTGCAATCTGGCTTCGTAAAGCCGAAAGCGAATATTGGCGGCTATCCTTACCATCAAAAAGCAATTCTCCTGAAACGGGGTCATGCAGGCGTAGCAGAAGCGCTGCTATGGTTGATTTTCCGGCACCGCTGGCACCCACAAGTGCTACCATTTTATGGGCAGGAATAAGAACTTCAATATTGCGGAGTACATTTTCATTGGGCCTTGAAGGATATGCAAAGGTAAGGTTTTTAAAGCTGATCTCACCATGAATGGTATTCTCACCATTGAAGGCTGTGATTTCAGTTATATCCTCTTCTGGCTCGTTGAATATGCCGAATAAATCTTCTGTAGCACCAATAAACTTCTGAATGCTGGTATACACAGAGGCCAATCCGCCAATAGTTCCGCCTACAAATGCTGAATAAATGACAAAGGAAAATAGATCTCCGGCAACCAGTTCACCGTTGGCAAGCATGGCCGATCCTCTCCAGATGACGGCCACCAATGCACCAAAAAGGCCAAAAACGATGAAGGCAGAGAAAGCGCCTTTGTATCTGCCGCTTAGGATGCCGATTTGAGCAATCTCTTCTGTTTTAACCTGGTAACGTGCAATTTCGAAATATTCGTTGGTATATGATTTTACACTTTGAATACCTTGCAATGTTTCTTCAACGATGGTATTGGATTCGGCAACCTTGGCCTGGACCTGCTTTGAGAATTTACGGATAAATCGTCCAAATACGCGGGCAAGAATCATGATACCGGGCAAAACTGCAAGCATAAACAATGTTAATTTCGGCGAAGTGATAGTCAATAAAACAATTCCACCCGTGATAATGATAATCTGCCTAATAAATTCAGCCAAAGTAGTTGTCAGGGTTTCCTGAAGCAAAATGATGTCTGCAGAAATACGGCTGTTCAGCTCCCCCACCCTACGCTGGTCAAAGAATTTTAAGGGTAATTTAATTAAATGATTGTAAGTATCCTGACGTAAAAATGCCAGGGTTTTCTCAGTTACATTGTTGAACAATACTATCCTGAAATAGGAGAATACCGATTGAATCAACAATACAACGACCAGAAGCAGAGCTATTTGATTTAAACTATAGGTCATCGCAACCTTATTGCCTGAATTAACCAACTCGCCCAACAACTTTGGAAAAGCCAGGCTCGCCAAACTTGATCCAAGCAGGAAAAACAATCCTATTAAGTATTCGCGACGAAATGGTTTTAGGTATTTATATAATTTAAATGCATTACGTAAGCCTTTTCGGGTTATTTTTTTCTTTTCAACTTCACTCATCCGTATAACTACTTATTTTTTTATGTTGATGTAATAACAACCCAGAGGATATTCTGTTCATTCTGAATCCAGAATAATGCTTTCTTTTCAGTATAAATTACTTATTAACTCACCTTACGCAAGAACATTAAAAAAGAAATATTAATGGTGTCTTATAGAAAAATTAAACACGAAGACGCAAAGATACAATGATAAAAATAATTAAATGTCAGGTCTTTGTGTCTTTATGTCTTTGTGTTTAACTTTCCTTTAAAACCTTTAGGACACCCTCAGTTAGATATGTGTTCCTTTTTTTTAATGTTCTTAAATAAGGTGAATTATTAACATTGCCATACGCCAGAGATAGAAGTATAAAAAATTGAGCATAATTTTAAAATGAAACAAGAATTTTCTTTGCAGAATTCAACTTTAGAAAAATTTTACTCACCTGAAGGTGTACCCATCAACTATATTGGTAACCATAATCGTATTACTATTGAAAAAATAAGTGAGTATATCTATTTTAACTCTATTTTACCTCTGTTTTACCATTTTCTTCTATAATTCAAATATAATGCATATTTAATACATATATCAACCGCATGTTTACGTTTTATATATGTATTATATATATATTATATTTGTATTATAGTTGTATTATAACAAAAAATGGTAAAACAGAGGTAAAATAGAGATAAAATACTTTTAGAGAGAAATACTGCGACCAACTCAGTTACAAACGTACTTTGAATTGAACATTTTATACTCTATTTCTATTTTGAATTGAAAAAAGGCAAATAGCTCATAGAGAAGACAAAGAATCAGGGCAAAAATTATAGGTAGGCACCAAATACAATGGGTGAATTATTCCCACATGAGTTAAAATAGGAGTCATCCTGAAAATTATTCAGAATGACTCAGAATTACTATACCTATGACTATTAACGTGAGTTCGATCTAAGCAAATGAGTGTAAAAAAGTATCAAAGAGACAAAGTACCAAAGCAAAAACAGGCTTCAATCAGCTATTTCGGTGCTATATTATAGTTGAAATTACCCCTAAAATGGGGTAAAATGCTTTGGGACTTTGGTACTCTGTTACTTTGCCACTTTAATTTGAAGAACATGTTTCTTATTTCGAACTCAGGTTATTACGTAAGCTACAATAGTATATTATTGACTAACAACAACTTCATAACTTCCCGCAGCAAGGTTGGTGGTATAATTTCCACCATCGGGTTTGGCTTGCGTATAAACCACTTTTCCGTTAAGACTTATACTATTTCCTGAAAGTTTTAAAGTGGAAGTGCTGTTGGCAGGAATTACAACCTTGTAGACGACCTCATTCCCGGTGCGTTTCCAGGATGATTTAATTTCTCCAAAAGGGCCTTTATGAGTGGACTGAAAGGCATCCAACCCATTCACAAAATGAGGTTCCAGTAGCACGTTTTTAAAACCAGGATGGGAGGCATCGGGTTTCATTCCACCCAAGGCTTTGTAGTACCACGCCCCTATTTCACCAAACATGATGTGGTTAAGCGAAATATCACTGGTGGCATCAATGGGCCAATTTTCGTACAAAGTGGTAGCGCCATTGACCATCCACCAGCCCCATGACGGAAATGTTTCCTGAGCTGCTACTTCATAAGCCAAGTCGGCATACCCGTTTTCGCTCAGTGCATTCAAAATGGTTTTTGTTCCCAGTAATCCTACATCCAAATGTTTGTTGTCAGCAATCACGCGCTTGGCAAGGTTCTCAGCAACTTTAGACTTTAGGTTTTCAGGAACGATGCCCCAGAAAAGGGGTGCGCTCAGTTCAGTTTGCAAACCAGTTCCATACATTCCGATAGCCTGATTTAAGTATTTGGCATTGATGGCATTGGCAATTTTGGTAGCCAATGTTGAATATTTCTGATAATCAGCTTCATGCTTCAAAATCTTAGCCGCATTGGACAGGATAGTTGCATCTACATAGTAATAAATGGAGGATGTCAGTTCTTTGGGTGCTACCGATTTTACAGGAACCCAGTCACCTAATCCCCAGTCGGTCAGGCCATTGGGACTTATTTCAGTAATATGATTTACATATAGCTTTATATTGTCATAGCTATCGGCCAGAAGTTTTGAATCGCCATAGAAAAGGTAAATGTTCCAGGGGATAATGGCAATGGTGCTGGTCCAGTCGGGCCCGTTTGCCCAAGTGTAACCCCATCCTCCGGTTGGAATAATGGCAGGTAGTGCGCCATTTGGCTGTTGCTCGTCACGGTGATCGGCCAGCCATTTTTCATAGATTGTTATTCCATCGAAATTATACAAGCCGGTTTCATTGGCAATGTGTGCATCACCCGTCCAGCCGTTCTTTTCGCGCTGAGGGCAATCAGTCGGATAGCCATAAAGGTTTGATAAATAGGAAACATTGGTCGCTTTCCAGATTTTGTTTAATGTGCCATTAGAACTTGTAACCTGACCTACTGGCGGAACATCGCTGTGCATAAAGATTCCGGTAAGGTTGGTAATTTCAACCGGACGATCGCTGGTAACCTCCACATACTGAAACCCTTTGTAATTGAAATGCGGATAAAATGTTTCCACGCCTTCGCCATTCAAAATATAAATGTCAGTCTGGAATGGATCTAAATCATCTATAGGGCGATAATGCACGTCGATGTTGGCCATGTTGAGGTTGCCATCTTTTTTCAGCATCTCTCCATGTTTTAGCCTGACGACCGTTCCACTTTCCCCTTTGACGCTGATGCGGCTGATGCCTGCAATGTTTCTTCCAAGGTTATAGATGGATTTCGTTGGACTCATTTTGTTCACATTGACCGGACTGATTTCTTCTACAAACCGGATGGGCTGTACCAACTGAGTAACAATATTTTTTGAGGGAGCTGCGACAGGTAAGACATTTGCCCACTTCGAATCATTGAAATCGGAAGTATTCCAGCCAGGTTGATTCAATCGTGCATCCTGATGTTCTGCTGTATAGATACTGTTAAAAATGATTGGGCTCAGGGAAGTTTTCCAGTCGTTTCCTGAAGTAATTACCTCCTCATGCCCATCCTGATAGGTGATTCTCAAATCGAGGCAAAACTTAGGTCTGGCGCGCCAGGGCGCTTTATCAAAATTCCAGACAGCTGTGGATTGATGGTTGTACCAGCCATTTCCTAGCAATACTCCCAGCGCTACCTCCTGGGAATTCACCAGTGAAGTCACATCGTAAGTAACGTACAATGTCCGACGGTCGAATCGGGTATACATCGGATCAAGACGATGATCTCCTACACGTTGACCATTCACAAATAGCTCGTACAATCCGGCAGCAGCAATGTATACACGTGCACTTTTTACTTTTCCGGAAGGCTTAAACTCTTTTCTGAAATATGGAGCAGGTTTTATGCTGATATTTTCTGAATCTGAAATCCATGAACCTTTCCAGTTGCTCATCTGCATCATGCCAGTTTCGAAACTGGCAATTGTGGCAGGCAAACATTTCTTTTTGTACTTGTCCCAGGTTATCACAGTCCAGTAATATTTGGTGAAAGGCTGAAGGACTGTACCTTGGTAGTTAACAAGCTGTTCGGCACTTTTCTTTTTCTTAGAAACCCAACTATTGCCGTTTGCTCTTGAAACCAACATCGAATCGGTTCCTACAATCACTTGGTATGCAGTTTGCCTGGCCTCTTGGCGTATATCGCTCAATTGCCAATGCAGACGGGGCGCTGGTGCATCTATGCCGATTGGATTGACAAAGTACTCACATTGAAGATTGATTGGCTGACTTTGTTGAGCCTGTGTTTGAATGCCAATCAGCAGGAGCAGCAGCAGACCAAAGAACGGAGTTGGTTTCATGAATTACAGTTTTATGGTTTCAGTTGGTAAACTTAGTTTGTTTTTTTCAAAAAAGGATCACTTATACTGTTTTTGCAGCGAAGACCCAAAGACACGAAGTTTCACCAAGAATATTTAATTTGCAACTTCGAATCAAAGGCTAAAAAGAAAGTTTAATTCCTAAAATATAACAGATATTAATTTTTTTGTGCAGCTTAGTGCCTTGGTGGCATTTTTTTATATTGACTTATTGGTTTCAGAATTAAAACTTACTTATGGTACACCCAGAAATAGAATTAATAATATCAAACATTGAAGAACTTGTTTCCGTTTACATGGCCATTCCTGAAGATCAGGCCAAATCAAAAGGCGTAGCATCGCTTTGCATCATCAGTGAAGATAGACAGGGTTATGGGAAGATATTCGGCACCGACAAGCTCAGAGGCAGGGAGTTTTTTAAGATTGCATGGACCAAAGCCAGCCAGGTTAGGATTACCGGTTTTAAAACAAACAAATTTTAAAGGATGATATTTATCTACAATATTGATTACCATACGTTTGGCATCTCCCTACCCGATTTGATCGGCTATGATGGCGGCCAGCCAATTACACTGCGTGACAGTAAATAACTGGCCGTTGAATTTAGCGGTTTCAGGGGAGTAAGTGATCAGGAAATTGTGGTTAGGGCAATGTAACTTAGCAGATGAGTTGATTACTCTTTGTACACTTGCCTGTTCCATTTATAAGTTTCTGCTTGTGGATATATCTTTATAAGTCATTTATTCATAATTTAGCAGGATAATTGATCATTAAATAATAAGAAGAATTAACCAATGAAAATAACCATTTCAGGAGAATTAGGAGGAGGAAAATCTGCATTAGCAAAGCTGCTGAATGAAAAGTTAGGCTTTGCATTAATTTAAGTTGGTAGTATTCAAAGAGAACTTGCAGCAAAACATGGGATGAATGCCGTTGAGTTTAATAAGTACATGGAAACGCATCCTGAGATTGATATTGATTGTGATAAAAAAGTGGAAGAATATGTCTTGTCTGATTCAAATTTGATTTTAGATTCACGGTTAGCCTGAAATTTTGTTCCTCATGCCTTTAAAATGCATTTGATAGTAAATATAAATATTGCAGCAGAAAGAATTTTTAACGATAAAGTAAGAAAGAATGAACAAAATAATGATTTAGAACATACTATTTCAAATATCAGAATTAGAAAAGGCAGTGAAACCAAGAAATTTAAAGATCAATACAATGTTGATATAAATAATTTTAACAATTATTACATTGTTATTGATAGTTCTTATATTATACCTGAAAGTTTAGCCGATTTTGTAATTGAAAAACTTGACAAATGGAAAAATGGAGTTTCATTTCCCAAAATATGGTTATCGCCAAAGAATATTTATCCCTTGCAAGGCATCCGTGAACATTCTGATAGGTATATTGATGATATTAAAAATCCTATTCTTCAAAAAGGGTTTAATGATTCTGAACCTATTGAGGTAATGCAAAAAGAAGGTGATTATTATATATATAACGGGCACAAGCGATGTAGTGGAGCTATTAAAACTGGAATGGATTTAATACCGGTTTCAATTACAATACTTTGTTAAATTTAAGAGGCAATTTTGCCGTAATTCAATAGTTCTTTGACAGTTTTTTGATTTTTTTGGTATGTTTGGGTTTATAGCAAACACGCACATAAATCGTTCGAGCATCAAAGTGTTGTTATACAATGTTTTGTAATCAGACATTGAGAATGGATTATCTACTTGTTTATTGGTTGCAATCCAGTCATGCTTTGCTATATTTACTGCTGTAAGTGCTGCATTGAAGTGAAAATCCAATTTGTTTTTACTTCTTGCCTGGCAGTTATTCAGACCAGTAAACTGTTTTGCATCACGATACAGAAATTCGATTTGGAATCGTGCCCGATAATATTGAACAATTTTTTCGCCAGCTTGCTTCAAATCAGTAGAGAAGAATAATTTTCTTGCCGTTTCTCTTCCCTCATTGTAAAAGATAGCAATGGCCAACTTGATGTCCATTTTGAATGCCTTTGAATAAACCACCAATGAGTAGATTGTAATCTCTTGGGTCGACAGGTCTAATGAGAATTGATTGGGATTAAAATTGTAAACGTTCACCAAGCCCGCAAATTTCTTTGGAGCTCCCTTTTTACCAGTTCTGTCACCTGTATACTTATACTTCAACACGCTGTCATCTCTTAAAAGGCTGATAAACTCAAGAGTGGTTGATTTTACTGCTTCAACAAATGGTCTCTTGGAAAAATAGGCATCGGCTACAATATAGTTTGAGAATGCCTTAAACTGCTCGGCAACATTCAACTTTAAAATTCAACACTATGGAATCAACGACTATGACATCAACAAAAGAACAAATGATCACTGTTGTAAAACAGGGAATCAACGATTTTCTTGAAGGAAATATCCCGGCTTTGCTGGATAATTGTACTGAAGATATCCTCTGGGCTAGCTATTCAAATCCCGATGTTCCTTTTGCCAAATCCTACAAAGGCAAAGCTGGCACTGCCCAGTTCTTTAAAGAACTCGACAACAATGTGAATTTCAATGTATTCTCGCCTGAAAAATATTACGCCGAGAACTGTTAAGAAATGCAGACGCCATTTTATACGAAGATTACGTACCAGCTTATGGAAAGTTATTGACCAATTTTAGTAAAGAATTCTACTGGTAACAAACCAATAGATGAATTTGCAGTATTTACAGATAACATTTCAAAGATTGTTTTTTCACGAACGTTGAAAAATGTTGATTGGAAAAATACAACATTGAGTCTACTCCGAATAGTCAAGTTTTATAGAAAAGTAAAATAGACTTTTCGGGGTGGACTCAATGATAGAATTAATCTTAAACTCCTAAGAACAAAAACATTTGGGTGCGGTGCAGTAATTTTTTACTATGAGCCAGCAAAAATATAAGTGCTAATATGAACGGACGAGTAGCACATGCGCATAACATTGCATTACCGCAATTAGGGCGAGACTTTGTAAATTCGGCTACAACTCACTATCAGCTTTGGTTTGGGGCTAGACTCTTTCTAAGAAACTGTTCCTTAATTTCCCTGCTGGTGACTCCGAGTACTTGGGGGCACCAGCCACTGCAGCATATTCATAATAAGAAGAGCATGGTTGAGCATTACTGAGCAGGTGACTTGAGTCAACAGCTCAGGAAAG
>Ga0209512_1001824_pt1 | contig 24659 bp, 29 predicted proteins | sample frozenSSSSmetaG_FD_184142 | JGI IMG/M metagenome (GOLD analysis project Ga0209512, IMG submission 184142) | Glacier valley bacterial and archeal communities from Borup Fiord, Nunavut, Canada, to study Microbial Dark Matter (Phase II) -... | ecosystem: Environmental > Aquatic > Freshwater > Ice >...
TCTCCGATCACGGCTTTGCTCCATTCCATACAGCCGTCGATCTCAAAACCTTGCTCCTTCAAAACGGCTTTGATCCAACCAAAGTCAAAGCAGTTACCTCAGGTCCGGCTGTCAATCTTTACATCAATCTCAAAGGACGTGAAGCCGATGGCATTGTTAGTCCGCAAGAATATGTAACACTGCAACAGCAACTAGTGAATACCCTGAAAAAAGCAGCAGACAAAAACCAAAATTATACATTAGGTCAGCCGAGTGTAGCGCTGTTTGACAAAATATATACCCGTCCTTTACCAAGTTTGACTGACCCATCCTTCGGTAATGGTACTAGTGAATTTATTGGTCAAGATTCTGGGGATGTTTTCGCCATCCTGAATGTAGGATATAACTTTGATGGCATTCAAACCCCAGCCGTGCAACGTTTGGATGATACTCCCGAATCCCATCCAGTTTTATCTGTACCGAGTTTTTATGGTGCCCACGGCTACGACCCAAATAATCCGTTGATGAGTGCGATTTTTTATGCTGCGGGTCCTGATATTCCGCATGGAAGCAAATCCCAAGTGCGGAATATTGATATTGCTCCCACTATTAATCAATTATTGGGGGTGAGGTCGGCGCGGACTGTGGAGGGGAAGAGGATTTTTTGAAACGCGGAGAGGCGCTCTCGGTGGCGCGGAGTGGCGCGGAGTTACCTCTGCGTTCCTCTGCGTTTCCTCCGCGTTTCTCCGCGTTTACCTTCCGAATCCTTTTCCTCGGCTAGTAGAAGGAATACAAATGCATTTTTGCAGTTGATTCATCAACGCTTCGTGGTCGAGGTTTTGACCAATCAGTACTAGCTGATTTTTGGGTTCACCTTTCCATTCATCGTCGTCTAAGGTAAAGCGTTTACCGCAAAGATGGAAAATATGCCGCTTGGGGCTTTCGTCAAACCACATTATTCCTTTACCTCGGAATACTGTCGCCGGTAGCTGGTTATCTAAGAAATATTGGAATTTCCTGATTGATAAGGGTTGGTCACTTTGGAATGAGAGGGATGTAAATCCATCATTGTCTAAGTGGTCGGAGTGGTCGTGATGTTCGTGGTCGTGATGTTCGTGACCGCATTCGGAGTGATCGTGGTCATGATGTTCGTGGTCGTCGTGTGTGTCAGTTGGGGTGAAGTATTTTTGGGAGTCAAATAAGCCGACACTGAGGATTAGGGGGAGGGGGACTTGCGATCGCGTTGTCCGCAATATCCGCGCACCTTCTTTGACTTCTCGGATTTTGATTTCCAAGGAGTCTAGGTCGCCTTCATCAACTAGATCGGTTTTATTGAGAACAATTACATCGCCATAGGCAATTTGGCTGTGGGCAGCTTCAGAGTTAAATAAATCTAAGCTATAATTTGCCGCATCGACTAAGGTGATAATTGAATCTAAACGAGTTAAGTCTCGCAGTTCGGTGCCTAAGAAGGTTAGAGCGACGGGTAGTGGATCGGCAAGTCCGGTTGTTTCTACTACTAAGTAATCTACTTTGTCTTCGCGGTCTAAGACTTTGTAGACTGCTTCGACTAAATCATTGTTGATGGTGCAGCAAATACAACCGTTGTTGAGTTCGACCATGTCTTCGCCGGTGGTAACGATTAATTCGTTATCAATACCGATTTCCCCGAATTCATTGACGAGAACAGCGGTTTTTAAGCCTTGTTGGTTGCTGAGAATGTGATTGAGTAACGTTGTCTTACCACTACCGAGGAATCCTGTAATAATTGTGACAGGAATTCCGTGCTTCGGTACATCCATTTCTGAAGATTGATCGGAAACGACTGCTGATTGCATAGCACTGCTGAATAAATTCAAAAAACACAGATTGTAGCGTGGACGCAGAAAACACTAGCATAGAAGAGCGAGGTTTTATCCTTGCTACCTTCTGATATTATTGCTTATCTGCCCATTACCTTGATTATGACCTTAACGCTGTATAACACCCTCACTCGTCGTCAGGAAACCCTCGAAACTGTCGAACCCGGAAAAGTACTTATGTACTATTGTGGGGTGACGGTGTACGATTACTGCCATTTAGGCCATGCTAGAGCCTGCATTGTTTGGGATGTGGTGCGCCGGTACTTGGAGTTTCGTGGGTACGAGGTGTACTACGTCCAGAATTTTACAGATATTGAGGACAAGATTCTGAATCGAGCACGACTTGAAGGCTCATCGATGGAAGTTGTCGCTGAACGTTATATTCAGGCGTATTTTGAAGATATGGCGCGGTTGCATATTCGCGAAGCTTCAGAGTATCCTCGCGCTACTCATACGATTAATGGCATTCAGCGGCTAATTCACGAGTTGGAACATAAAGGTTATGCTTATGCCGCTGACGGTGATGTCTATTATGCCGTGCGGCAATTTGCGGAATATGGTAAACTCTCAGGACGCAAGTTGGAAGATTTGCGAGCGGGTGCTAGCGATCGCGTCGATTTGACAGATCAAGAATATCAAAAGAAAAGAGATCCGTTTGATTTTGCTTTATGGAAGGCGGCGAAGGCTGGAGAACCGGCTTGGGAATCGCCTTGGGGTGCAGGACGTCCAGGATGGCATATTGAATGTTCGGCAATGGTGCGCGATCGCTTGGGCGATACCATTGATATCCATACAGGTGGTGCTGACTTAATTTTTCCCCATCATGAAAATGAAATTGCTCAATCCGTTGCTGTCACAGGTAAACCACTGGCTCGTTATTGGATGCATAACGGGATGGTAACGGTGGATGGTGAAAAAATGTCTAAGTCTCTAGGTAATTTCACTACCATCCGCGATTTACTGGATCGAGGAATCGATCCAATGGCAGTGCGATTATTTGTGCTCTTTGCTCAATATCGCAATCCAATTGATTTTACGGATGAAGCGATTACCGCTGCGACTAACGGTTGGCATACCTTAAAAGAAGGTCTACTTTTTGGTCCTCAATACGGTAAACAACTTGGTTGGGAAATGGAGACTACCTTACTCCCCCAAATTATTGAGCGCTTTCAAGCCGCTGTGGATGATGACTTTAACTTTCCTGGTGGATTAACAGTTTTGTTTGAATTAGCTAAAGAACTGCGTCGAGAAGGCAACATTTTGGTGCATCAAGGTAAAACAGAGACCTCATCACCACAGTTACACCAACAGTGGTACACACTTGTAACACTGGCGCAAGTTCTCGGTTTTACCGCCGAAATGGAAACAGCATCTACCGAAACGAGTTTAGGCGACGCGGATATAGAGGCGCTAATTCAGCAAAGGCAATCTGCCCGCCAAGCCAAAAATTTTACTGAAGCCGACCGGATTCGTCTGGAACTGGAGGCGCAAGGTATTACCTTAATTGACAGTCGCGATGGTTCGCGATGGCACCGTAATTAGTTTTTATTTCCATCTTTAAAATCATGGTCTTGTCTGAACTTACAAAAGCTTTAACCCACCTCGATGTTCCTGCCGATTGGGTAGGTATCAGAGCAGTGAAAGAAACAAGTACTACCCGTAATGTCCGTGACGGTTTACCACAAACAAATGGTAAATTCGCCACTGTCGGCGCAATGGTAGAAGTTTTGGTCGATGGCTGTCTCGGTTATGCCGCCACAAACTCTTTACAATTGAGCAGTTTGCAAGCGGCGGCTTTGTCGGCTTATAAACAGGCACTTTATGCCAGTAAATGGTCGATACATCCATTTAATGCCAACATATCACGACCGAAAGTAGTTGGTGAATATATCTCTAAATTTTCTACACCACATGATGCTTTAAATCCTCAAGAAATCAATGCTCTGCTGAGCAAGATTTGCCAAACCCTCAAGGTCAACGATAAAATTGTCCAAACTTCCGCCAGTGCTAACACCAGCGAGCGAGAAACTTGGTTTGTCAGCAGTAACGGTTCTGAGGTTTATCAAAAATTTCTCCTTCTGAGCACTCATTACGGTGCTACTGCTCAAGAGGGGTCAATTGTCCAACAGCGGACTAACAACGGTTGGCAAGCTAATTGTTATCAGGGTGGACTAGAACTGCTCAACGAAGCCCAATTGTGGGGTAAGGTGCAGCTAGTTGGTGAACAAGCAGTCGAATTGTTGAGTGTGGAAGAATGTCCTAGCACCCGCACTAATCTCATGCTCGCCCCAGACCAAATGATGCTACAAATTCACGAAAGCGTCGGACATCCACTGGAAATTGATCGAATTTTAGGCGATGAGCGCAACTACGCCGGTGGCAGCTTTGTGAAAGAAAGTGATTTTGGACACTTAGTTTATGGTTCACCTTTGATGAACATCACTTTCGATCCAACTGTTGCTGGAGAATTCGCCAGCTATGGTTTTGATGATACTGGTGTCGTAGCTGAGCGCGAGTACTTAATTCGGGAAGGTAAATTAGAGCGCGGATTAGGTGGTAAAGAAAGTCAGTCTCGGTCGGGTGTTCCTGGGGTGGCTTGTGCTCGTGCTTGCTCTTGGAATCGTCCGGCGATTGACCGCATGGCAAATTTGAATTTAGAGCCAGGAAACACCTCTTTTGCAGAAATGGTCGCCGGGATGGAACATGGCGTTTATATGGAAGCCAATCGTTCTTGGTCAATTGACGATCAACGTTACAAATTTCAGTTTGGCTGCGAGTATGCGAAGTTAATTGAAAATGGCAAACTGACCAAAACCGTCCGCAACCCTAACTATCGTGCTACTACTCCCCAATTTTGGCAAAGCTTAACCCAAGTTGGTGATGGGTCTAGTTGGGAAATGTACGGTACTTCTTGTTGTGGTAAAGGTGAACCAAACCAAGCCATTTGGGTAGGACATGGTTCACCGATTTGTGTATTTGCTGACGTTGAAGTTTTTGGTGGCGGCGGCTAAATCGGGAGGGGGACTCCCCCACTCCTCGATCAAGAGCCGGATTGTTTTATAATTAATTCTCTTTACAAATATTTGTGACTGTACATCTATGTATATTGATGAAAGTTCGACATTAGAAGCTTGTTTTAATCAATTAATTGAAACTTTGCTCCGACAGAAAAATCCAACTGAAGAATTCACTGTCAAACTCAGTAGTGAATGGAGTCAATTTACCCGTTTTAATCATGCCAAGGTTCGGCAGACTGGTTGTGTAACTGATGGCTTGATTGAGTTGACTTTAATGCAAAATCAACGCAGCAGTTTTCGACACTTTCCTTTTACCGGAAATTGGGAAATAGACCGTCCGGTGGCAACTACAGCCTTAGCTGAACTTCGTGATGAACTGCCTCAGTTACCTGCAGACCCATATCTAGTTTTACCTTCAGGAACAAGCAGTAGTCGTGAGGTACATTTGGGAAATTTATTAGCGGCTAACGCAGTTGTGCCAATGGTGCTAGAACCTGTGGCTGAATTAGATTTTACTGGTTTGTATGCTGGGGGATTAGTCGTGAAAGCTTATGCTGATTCCCAAGGACAGAAGCATTGGTTTGTGACTGATTCTTTTACATTAGATTATTCAATTTTCTCTTCCACAGGACAAGCTGTTAAAGGTACTTTCGCGGGAACCGCTTGGGATATGGAGGCTTACGCGGCGAAAATTAGCGAAGCTAAAGTGCAGTTAAATTTGTTAGGTCATCCGCCTAAGCAATTGTCACGCGGACAGTACAGAACTTATTTGGCTCCTGCTGCTGTTGCTGATTTAGTGGCGATGCTTTCTTGGGGAGGTGTGAGTGAGTCGAATTTACAACAAGGGAGTAGTGCTTTAGCTTTATTATGGCGTCAAGAAAAGCAGCTTTCGGTTGCATTTAGTATCAAAGAAAATTTTCAGCAGGGTTTAGTGCCGCGATTTAATGAGTGGGGAGAAATGGCAGCCTTAGAATTACCTGTAGTTAAAGATGGTGTGTTGGTAAATACACTCGTGAATTCACGCACAGCGAAAGAATATCAAAAAACAGCTAACGGTGCTAATGCCTCTGAGTCTTTAAGAGCACCAGAGATTCAAATGGGATGTTTGGCATCTTCTCAGATATTGCCGAGTTTGAATACCGGATTATATGTCTCAAACTTGCATTATTTAAATTGGAGCGATCGCCCCTCCGGTCGCATCACTGGTATGACCCGTTATGCTTGTTTTTGGGTAGAAGATGGCGAAATCATCGCCCCAATCGAAAATCTGCGTTTTGACGAAAGTCTCTATGAGTTCTGGGGAGATAACCTTTTGGATCTCACAAATTTTCAAGAATTTATTCCCGAAGTCGGCACCTACGAAGGTCGTCAACTTGGAGGTAGTTTGGTTCCAGGGATTTTGGTTGAAGGCTTTAAATATACTTTGTAATAAAAACTGCATTTAACTGGGGGAGATTATGGCTCAAGCTGCTGGCGCCCGTTGCGGATGACACGTAACATATCATTAAGCTGCTGTTCAATATTGCCGAGGACGCGATCGGCATAATCATCAGCACCATCTTGAATTTGTTGAGCATCCGCTAGAGCAATACGTTGCATTTCCTCCAATTCTTGCATTGAAGTGCGTTGTATACGTTCAATTTCCGCCAAAGTTTCTTCCCGCAACTGCTGACACTCTTGCTGCACTTGTTGGTGCATGAGTTTGGCGGCGCGTTCCGCTTCTTGGATAATACCTGTCTCATTGAGAATTTGTGTTGCTTTTGCCTCAGCGGCGTCAACTAGCTGCTGTCCGTAATCTTCCGCTTGCAAGAGAATTTCTTCCCTTTGTTGAACAATCGCTTCTGCCTCAGCAAAAGCCGTTGGTAAATGTAACCGGACTATATCCAACTGATCGAGCAGTTTTTCCTCATCTACCAGTGTACGGCGAAACAAAGGTACGCGAGGACTATCGAGAATCATCTCTTCTAGCAAGCTGAGTTCTTGCTGAATATCTACACCAGGTGACTCAGTGGGAATTTCTGATTCTGGAGTGTGGTTGTATCCGGTTTCGTCTGGTTCTATACTGGAGGAGTTTGGGCGTAGCATTGGTAAATATCTAGAGCAACGTGCTTTGGAACAAGATGATCGATAGAGCCGCCGAACTTGGCAATCTCCTTTACCACACTACTACTTAAAAAACTGTACTCGGTGGAAGTTGCTAAAAAAACAGTCTCTATTTCGGTCGAAAGGGTTTTATTCGTGTGCGCCATCTGCAGTTCTATTTCAAAATCCGAAACTGCCCGGAGACCTCTGAGCAAGACTTGGGCTTGGCGAATGTTAGCATAATCGACGGTTAGACCTTCAAATGTGTTGACTTCAATATTAGATAGATGTTTCGTCGATAAGCGAATCTGTTCAATCCGTTGTTCTATAGTAAACAGCGGCATTTTATTGGGGTTACCCAACACGGCGACAATTACCTGCCCAAACAGCCGGCAACCACGCGTTATGATGTCGAGGTGTCCCAACGTAATCGGATCAAAGCTACCAGGATAAATAGCAATCACAATTTTGTGCAAGTTGCTAAAAGATTAAGTCCCCAGTCATAGCCATTTGCCATTTCTTCTGCCTTTTCAACAAGAGTTGCAATCAGCAGTGTATTTTAGTTGGAACTAGTTAAGCAACCGACACAGCACTGAAAAAAAAGCACATTTGCTTGTTAGTAATATTACTTATATTTTTTATGACAAATAAGCACTTTTAATAGCGGATTGTATTTGTACTATAAATATGGTATCTAATGTTCCCTTTTGTGCAAATATAGCGTTTCTTAATCCAGTAAGGTACAACAATTTTAAATCAACGCCGGGGCGCAAGCCTTGCGCCCCTACAAACGTACCTCCTACAGCGCTGGTAACTGCTATATGCATTAGTTAACAACGTTCCTTCAGCTTTTCTGATGGCTCTGTAGGGGTGCAATGCTTGCACATGGTTCTGTAGGGGTGCAATGCTTGCACATGGTTCTGTAGGGGTGCAATGCTTGCACCCTTTCTGAAAGTAGATGAGTGTAAAAAATTCTTAACCGAACCGTATTGCCTTCTCTGCTGACATATTCGGGATTAAAATTGGACAAGTTAATCGAAAAATATCGGATTGAAATAGAGTTATTGATCCAATCAGCATAAAATTAGCAGGGGCAATCACTAATTGATCGCACCGCACTCACTATATTTTCGGGGTATTTTTGCATGATATTAGATATTCCCGCCTTGCCGTTAGCATTTCAATTTACTTCTCCCGGCCCGATTATAGTTAACATCGGACCCATCAGCATTCGGTGGTACGGGTTGCTAATTGCCTCAGCCGTCTTGCTGGGTGTGAATTTATCTCAACGGTTGGCAAAGCTTCGCCGTGTTGACCCAGACCTCTTAGCTGATTTAGCAATTTGGCTGGTAATTGGAGCAATTCCGGCAGCACGGCTGTATTATGTGCTCTTTGAGTGGTCAGAATATGCCAAAAACCCAGAAACTATCTTCGCGATTTGGAAAGGTGGTATTGCTATTCACGGCGCGATTATCGGTGGTATCATCGCGGCTTTGATTTTCGCCAAGCTGAAAAAAGTCCCTTTCTGGCAATTAGCAGACCTTGTAGCTCCTTCACTGATTTTAGGACAAGCGATCGGTCGCTGGGGAAATTTTTTCAACTCGGAAGCTTTTGGCAGACCGACCAATTTATCTTGGAAACTATATATTCCGCCTTATAGTCTTCTCCCAGATGGGCAGAAAAGATATCTCCGTCCATTAGGATACGAAAACTTTGAGTATTTTCATCCCACATTTCTCTACGAATCATTGTGGGATTTAGGGGTGTTTGCTTTATTAATCACTTTGTTTTATCGGGATTTACAGAAAAAGCCTAGCTTGAAAAAGGGTACGCTGTTTCTTGTTTATTTTGCGGCTTACAGTTCTGGTCGCCTATGGATCGAAGGCTTGCGAACTGATAGCTTAATGCTTGGACCACTGCGGATAGCACAGTTAGTTAGTTTGGGGGGAATTGTGCTGGGGTTAGCTGGCTTAGCTTGGTTGTATCTGAGTCATCGCGAGTTACCTGATGTTGTTTCTGCCGCAGCCGCTGAAGAGGTTGTTGATGATTGAGTTAGGTATAAAAAAAGCCCTAGAGGGTTCTCTAGAGCTTAACCAGGGTGCATCTACCACTCCAATCTTCTGGGTAAAGATAAACCATCCGGAAGATACTAAAAGAATCTCGGAAATTTTTTTGAGGACAAGCTGTGCTATCGCCTGAAACTGAGTTGCCACAAGTGTTTATACCTAATCTTCCTCCATTAGCACCAGCAGTTTATATTGTCGGTGCAGGTCCTGGCGACCCTGACTTACTGACAGTTAAAGCACAAAAACTTCTCGCCCAAGCCGATGTAATTTTATTTGCTGATTCCTTGGTTCCGACACAAATATTACAACTGTGCCGTGCTGATGCAGAAATTATTCGCACCGCCCATCAGACTTTAGAACAAATTCTCCCGCTCATGATTTCGCGGGTACAAAACCATCAGTCTGTAGTCCGGCTACAATCTGGAGACCCTAGCCTCTACAGTGCCATGCATGAGCAGATGCAAGCTTTAACTGAGGCAGATATTCCCTTCGAGGTAATCCCCGGTATTAGTGCTTTTCAAGCCGCCGCCGCCAAACTCAAAGTTGAGCTAACTGTCCCTGGATTAGTCCAGACAATCATCCTCACCCGTATCAGCGGACGCACAGACGTACCAGCAACCGAAGAGTTAGCCTCCCTCGCCGCCCATCAAGCTAGTCTCTGTTTATATCTGAGTGCGCGTCACGTCGAAGATGCTCAAGCGAAACTTTTGCAACATTATCCCGCAGATACTCCTGTGGGTATTTGTTTTCGCTTAGGATGGGAAGACGAAAAAATCTGGGTTGTCCCTCTCGACCAAATGGCAGATTGCACTTTTAAAGAAAATCTGATTCGCACTACACTATATGTTGTCAGTCCGGCGCTGCGACAAGTTACGGCGCGATCGCGTCTATATCATCCCGAACATGACCATCTATTTCGTCCTACCGTTACTTAAGGGGATTCGGTAGACTTGAAAATATCAGATATATGTCAGGGAGATTTAACTAATGTTAGACGAACAAGCCAAAAAAACCATGCTGCGAAAAATCCCCCACGGATTGTATATCTGCGGCGTCAAAAATGGTGAAGAAGTCAACGGCTTCACCGCTAGCTGGTTAATGCAGGCTTCTTTTACACCACCTTTAGTTGTGAATTGTGTGAATATTAAATCTATATCTCACGAAATGATTAAAAACAGTGGGGTATTTGCCATTAGTTTTTTAGACGCAGGACAAAAGGATTTAGCCCAAAAGTTCTTCAAGCCGATGCGCCGGGTGGGAAATAAGTTTGAAGAAGTGGAGTTTTACTTGGGTGAAACTGGATGTCCCATTATTACCGATTCTTTAGGATTTATTGAGTGTCAAGTCGTCGGTAGTGTCGATAAAGGCGATCATACTGTCTACGTTGGCGAAGTTATCGCCTCTGGTGTACATCGCGAAGGCGACCAGCTACTACTAGAAAATACAGGCTGGCAATACGGCGGCTAAATCACCAACCCCAACTACCGGGAACACCTTTAAAAGGACCAACAATATCAGTTGTTACCCAACCACCGTAGAAATTACCTGGTTGGGGCTGAACTTGTTCGCCATCCACATAACACGCATCCATCATGTGAGCATAAAATGCTACATAGTCTTTGATAGTTTCAAAAGCTGGTGTGGGGTTGGGGTAATACCAGGCGGCGTTTGGTGCTTGCTTTTCACCGACGGTGATTGTGTAGTAACCGGCACTTCCTTTCCACTCGCAAAAACTAGATTTGGGTGTGGAAAGCAGATATTCCATTTTGATATCTGTGGGTGGTAGATAATATACTGGCGGATGACTGGTTTCTAAGACTCGCTTGGCATTGTAAGTGTCAGCGATCGCTACACCATTAAAGATGATCTGGAGATGTTTGGTGGTATCTTCTAAGCGCGGTGGACGCGGATAATCCCAAACTGATTCTTGACCGGGACTTGGTTCAATGCGTTGAATCATGCGATTTTTGTTGAATGAATGTAGAGACACGGAGATCGCATCTCTACAAAGATCTAGATTAACGGAATTTATTAGGATTTAGCCGAGTATTACTTGGGCTATTTGTCCGGATTGATGACAGACTACTGAGTCTGCTACCAGTACCACCATCTTCAGGAGCCAAAAAAGGTCGGAGGTTAATACCACCTTTATATGCTGTAACTTGCTGGCGATTCCCACCAAAAATTGAGCGACCGACATTTAACAAGCTATTTAACCCGCTATTTTTACCGTTATCGGCATAAGTGTTGACAGCTTGGGTATCTTGTCCGCTATCAGCAGTTAACAGATTTTGGAAAATCTGATTCCGGGTGGTAATCGGATCTTGACCGGGAGGAATTGTCAGCACCAGTTGGCAGGCAGGTGTTCTCTGCGTAGTTACACAGATAGTATTGTAATTATTTGTGATATCGTTCCGCACTTCCTGTAAACCATCTGGTCGGTACGCTTCCAAACGTCGGCTAATTTCTTGACAGCGCCGTTGGGCAGTCCAGCCACCACCCAACTGTTTTGGAGCGGCCCAAGCAAAGTATTGGTTTGGTTGGCTTTGGGGTTGATACATTACAGTCCACTGACTGCTAACTAACTGACAGCTAAACCGGGCATTTCCGTCAGCCTGGGTTGTGGTAGAACGTGTAGGAATGGTTGTCGGGATTGTGTTCGATGAACTTGTAGGGATGTTTAATGTACCTGGGGAATTTGTTGGTGTGCCTTCTGTTGGGACGACAACAGGCGCACGGGATGAATCATTAGTTTGAGCGATCGCTACCGAATTGCCCAGCAATACTGTTACCATGCCCAAAACCAGCCAATTTAAAGGTCGCGCTGACATAGCAATACTCCTCAACGTTAAAAAATTACCGGATCTCAGATAGCCGAGAGAGAAGTGATGAGTCAAAACTTCTCACTCTTGACTGCTGACTTTGTGACATGACGGTAGATTTGCCGTTTTAGATTCCCATTTAGTCGAAATTTTTTGGCGATCGCGACTATGTTAGCTGGTCAATGGGTTTTTGTACCTGCTACCTGCCTTTCATCATGCTGACCACTCTAACCAATACCCAAACTAACTGTCTTAGCACGGGTTTTCATCAAGAGGAAGGTTAGCCCGACAGCACCGAATATATCGTTCGTGACTCAACTTCGTTGGTTGTTTTATACAATACAAGTAGAAATTAAATGCATTTTTCAAATCCTGAAAATATTTGATCAAATAAATATGGCGACCATTACCTTAAACCTGTCTCCAGAACTAGAACATAAGCTCCACAGCGAAGCTGCAAGACTAGGACTCGAACCGGATTTCTACATCCTCAGCACTCTCCAAGAGCGACTTCAGCCTAAATCACCAGACCCAACATCTCAACCTACTGAAGCTGAACTACTGCAACAAATTAATATCGGCTTCTCGGCACCAACTTGGAATCAATATCATATCCTGATCGCTAAACGTCGCGCTGAAACCCTGAGTAACGCAGAACATGAACAGCTGATTCAACTAAGCAATCAACTGGAAAACCTTAATGTCACTCGCTGTCAAGCCTTAATCAAACTTGCAAAGCTATGCAGCCAACCTCTAGCAGACCTCATGCAAACCTTAGGAATCAATCCTGATCCCAACGTAATGGATTATGCCTGAGTACCGCCTCACACAACAGCAACGACAAATGTTGTGAGCCTGGTTATGTATCTCCGCTAGCAGCCATGAAAGCAGACCAGGATAAATTGTTGTACACGATGATTTTGGGTGATAGTAGTAGTTTAGAGCAACTCAATTAGACAGCAATCACTCTCGTTTGAGCTTGAGAGTCGGATTGAGATTTAGGAATAACGCGGATTTCCACATCACTACCCAATGCATTTAAGAATCGAAACAGGCGTTCGGTGGAAAACCCAGAGAGCTTTCCGTGCAACAAAGCAGAGATTTTTGGTTGATCGACTCCAAGCAGTTTTGCGGTTTCGGTTTGGGTCAGATTTCCAGTAGTAATTAAGTTGCTAATTTGCCGAACAAGTTCCGCTTTAATCAATAACTCTTCAGGATTTGCAAGTCCTAGGTCTGCAAAAACATTACCACTGGTTGATTGCACCTTAATCTCTTCGTTCATTTTTATCTTCCTCTAAACGTTGCTTGTAGTATTGTTCATAGTGTTCTTTTGCGCGTTTGAGTCGAGCTTTAATCAGGTCAACATCCTGCTTGGGAGTCGCAATTCCATGCTTAGATTTCTTTTGAAAAGCGTGCAACACATATACGATTCCCTGAAATTTGAGGGTGTAAACTGCTCGGTATGTGTCTCCGTCAAAGTCTTCAACCACTTCTAAAGTTGCTGCTCCTTTGAAGCCTTTAAGTGGTTTTGCATCTGGGTGCTTTTCGCCACATTGCGCTCGGTACAAGGCATATCCCATGACCTGCTGAACATCTTCAGGAAAGTCTTTCAAATCATCAAGGGAACTAGCAATCCATTCAACATGTTTCATGGCAGTAATATGCTAATTATAGCATATTTTGTCAAGTTGGATGTTACTCAAATCAGCGCTGTATAATAATTCTATTGCGCCAGACGGTTGAGAGATGTTTGATTGAGTCCTATTGCGATTTCGGGTGCAGAATATGGGATTTATGCTTCTCTAAACTAGTTTTTTGCAAAACACAATAAGTCGACTGACTTATAGTAGTATGATAAATAATCAAGTAAAAGCAGCTTGAACAGCCCTGCGTCTATTTTTACCATCGTCTATGTCTATCACCATTAATAGAGTTCGAGTCAGGGTATCTAAGCTTTTACGGAGCGAAGGTAAAGGTCGTAAAATTGGAGAATAAAAATATGGCGCATCAATGTTGTGGTCCTGGTTATGTATCTCCGCAAGCAGCTATGAAAGCAGACCGGGAGAAATTGTTGTATACGATCGCTCTCTACACCGGAACGGGAATCGAAGAGCCTGACTATCTAGCAACCATTGATAGTGATCCAGAATCGCCCACTTATTCCCAAGTAATTCACCGTCTACCTATGCCCTACATCGGTGACGAACTGCATCATTTTGGCTGGAATGCTTGTAGTTCTTGTCACGAAGACGCTAGTAAATCTCGGAGATTCTTGGTGATTCCGGCAATTCGCTCTAGCCGGATTTATATTATTGATACCTCCGATAGCATTGCACCCAAAATTCACAAAGTGATTGAGCCGGAAGAAATTAAGGCTAAAACTAATTTGACAGCCCCCCACACTGTTCACTGTTTAGCAACTGGTCAAATCATGATCTCAATGCTAGGAGACTCTGAGGGTAATGCTCCAGGTGGGTTTTTGTTGTTAGATGAAAACTTTGATATTGCTGGACGTTGGGAACACCAAGCCGACGCAATGAAGTTTAACTATGACTTCTGGTATCAGCCTCGTCACAACGTGATGGTAAGTAGCGAGTGGGGTGCGCCTAAAACCTTCTTTCCTGGCTTTGATCTTAATGATGTTTCTGCGGGAAATTACGGTCAACACCTCCACTTTTGGGACTGGCAAAAACACGAAATTATTCAAAGTGTTGATTTAGGTGCTGAGGGATTGATTCCTTTAGAAGTGCGCTTTCACCACGATCCTGACAGTACTCATGGATATGTAGGTGCAGCTCTCGCCAGCAATATTTGGCATTGGCATCAAGACAACGGACAATGGAAAGTTAGCAAAGTGATCGATGTGCCATCTGTTGAGTTAGAAGGTTGGGCGTTTCCCGTTCCATCGCTAATTACAGATTTGTTAATCTCGTTGGACGATCGCTACCTCTATTTCTCGAACTGGCTACACGGAGACATTCGTCAATATGATATCAGCGACCCCGCACATCCCCAGCTAGTTGGGCAAGTGTGGTGTGGTGGATTGCTAGGTCAAGGTGGTGAAGTCAAAGGACGCAAGCTGGTGGGTGGTCCCCAAATGCTGCAATTAAGCTTGGATGGAAAGCGGCTTTACGCAACCAGCTCGCTGTTTAGCACTTGGGATAATCAGTTCTACCCAGACATGAATAAAACGGGATCTTATATGTTGCAAATTGATTGCAATATCGAGAAAGGTGGACTTTCACTGAACGAAGATTTTTACATCGATTTTGGTCAAGAACCCAAGGGTGCGGCTCGTGCTCATGAGATGCGTTATCCGGGAGGCGATTGCACTTCAGATATTTGGGTATAGATGAAAACATATCGAATTGAGTTGGTGAATCGGAGCGGAATTACTATTGATGTCACTCCTGATCAAACGATTTTAGAGGCGATCGAGCAATTTGGTTTACGCTTACCTGTTGGTTGCCGTTATGGTGCTTGCATCACTTGTGCTGCCAAACTAATTCAAGGAGAAGTTGATCAATCGGCCCAACTGTGCCTTAAACCAGAACAGATTGCCGCAGGATATGTTTTATTGTGTGTGGCGTATGCGCGATCAGATTGTAAATTTGAAGTTGGATATGAAAGTCAAAGTGCTTTGTATATTAACCCTTTCAAAGGTAAAGCAATTAATCTGTAATAGATTCGCCTGTGCCAAAATCAGTAAACTGGCGGATGTAGGGATCATGAAACGCCAAAATAATATCCTGGTTGGGCACTCCCATCTCAACTAACCGATTGGCAATTCCTTCTTCCGTGCCATCATGCTGAATCCAGATCTTCCCACACTTGATATCAAGGTGCAGAATACAGCCAAAATCACGTTTATTTCCACGCCAGCCCACATAGAGTAGTTGGTAGTGATCCTGCTGGTCATCGAAAATCGTCTGCACCTCATACTCTTCGGCATTCCGGTGTACCGCCGAAGCCTGCTCTCGCCGCTGGGAAAGAAGATGTTGAATATATTGCCGATATTGCTCTACAGCCATCGCTCAATAACCTCCTGTTGCACATTGTAAATCACCAATCGCAATTGATATCGCTCAACTGCCGAGGCAATAAACCGTCGTTGAAAGAAACTTTCATAAATCGGTACACGAATTGCCAGATAAAGTTGGCGTGCAGGGTCAATTTTTTCTAAAGCATCTCGATAATTGAGAAATTGCCCTAGAGCCGTATGAAATTCAGAAACACTGGATGGACTGATAAAGCTTTTAATCTCCACTGCAATTGTTTGCCCTTCTCGCTCTGCAGCTAAGAGTTGCTCCGCCGCTAAATCAATCTCAAAATCCACATCATCCACACTAATTTCATAAGGGTCATCCGTAATCTTCCAGCCCTCTTTCTCTAGGGCAGTTCTGACAACATAATGAAATCGGTCTTTTGCCATACAAGTTCAGTGGAAGTGGTATATGTTGCAAGGATAGATTTTGCTCCATTTTAACAAGTATACACTTACCTTAACTATTTATCTTTTGCCAGTACCTATCTTTAACTCACATCTTGAAAAATTTGCTTAGCGGTTAAATTTAATTCTGGAAAGGTAGGAGAAATAATCCGATCCGAACCTCGAAATTCTGTAATTTGATATTCGTCATCAACCAATTGACAGATAGATAATGTTGGCTGTTTCGGGTTTCCGGTAAACTTTTTAGCTCCTATTCCAAGATAATCAACAATCCAGTATTCCGAAATTCCAATACTTTGGTATCTACCAAATTTCATGTAATAATCATCATCCCAATTAGTAGAAACGACTTCGACAATTAATGGAATTGAAGCACCATAAATTACAGTAGATGACTTCTTCCACAATGGCTCATTCACCAGATTTGCACGATTTAATAACAAGATATCAGGCGAGTAACCGGATTCCGAAATTGAAGGCTTTACAAGTACAGTTTTGGGAATGAAGTAGGGTAAGTTTAATCGAATATATTCAAAGCTGATTTGACCTGCTATAAAGCCGACAACATCTTCATGGTCGCCTACTGGTTGCGCCATTTCCACAATTACTCCATCGTGTAGTTCATAAAGTCCTCCTTCGGGTCGCCATGCGGTAAATTCGTCAAAGGTGACTAATTTCGGTAAGGCTTGAGTCATTAGTTATACCACTTAGGTTTACTTTTTATTGAAACCAATCTTCTATGAGATTATTACCTACTCTCGATTTCGTCACATTTGATAATTACGACAGTGTTCCCTATCCAGTGAGAAATCAGGAGTAGCAATTTAATGATTAATTAGGTAGATTATCAGGATCGATACCTTGCGATCGCAAATACTGTGTTAGCTGGTCAGCGCGGCTTCGTTCCTGGTCAGCGCGGCTTCGTTCCTGGTCGGCTTGTTCTTCTGCCATCAGATAACGATTACCCTGACGGTCATACCAAGACAGTATTTCCTGTTGAATACCGGCGACTGTACCTTGGTATCGTCCAATTCCCAAACCCACTTCTGGCATCCAGTAGGGTTCGCCAATTTGCAATTGATAATTACCGTTTACTAATTTATAAACCTCGAATGGTTGCTGTTGGTCGCGCCGCCAGAATTCAGGATTATAAATTATGTAGTATAAAACGCCTAATTTTCGGTAAATCTCTAACTTCGCGTCATACTCGCCTCCGGGACTATGGGAAACCATTTCCAAAGTCAGGATGGGTACTATTTCTGATTCTTCCCATACAGCATAACTTCGCCGTGATTTCCCACCTTTTCGGCGTTCTACTCCTAAACTCAAAAAGCCATCTGGCACTACAGCAACTCGGGGATTGACTCCAGTGGTGTGATATACTCCCATATCGACACCGAAATACCAATCCATCCTCTCAGCCCAAATCGAGTTCAGCAAAAACAACAACAAGTTGGGTAAAAAGTTTTGGTCTTCATTATCCACAGGTGTATCGTCCGAGCAAGGTAGTTCGTCAGTGCTAGGTAACGCAATTTTGAGTTCGGGTGACAGCATAACCTTCGCCTCACGAGCGTTTAATTTTTCCATTATAAGTCTACAGTCAGCGTTGTGACGCTAACTGCTTGTTTACTTCGCCATCACGGCATCTAGCAACTGATTACCACCAAAACGGACTGGATCTGTACATGGTAATCCAGTTTCGGCGTGAGTTTGGGCGATCGCTTGTTTTGCCTCCGATTCATCTAAGTGGGCTGTATTTAGGGCAATTCCGACCACAGGTACTGGTGCAAAAGCACCGCCAGCTTTAGCGACAGTTTCATAAAGATGAACTACTTCTTTTAAAGGCGGAATCTCAATATGGGGTTGATTTCGTAAATGAGTTTGTCCAGCGCGATGTACCAATACCATCTGCGTCGGTTGTGAACCGCGAATCAACGATAAAGTAGCTGTGGAACCTGGATGCAACAACGAACCTTGACCTTCAATTTGTAAGATTTCGTAATTCTTCCCAAAGCGCATAACTACCTGTTCCACAGCACCAGTAGCAAAATCTACTCGCACAGCATCTAGAGCGACACCATCGCCTTCTAACATTAAACCAGCTTGACCTGTAGCCAAAAACTTTGAGCGCCAACCTCGCAATCGAGAAGCCCAATGTAACTCCAAGCTAGTAGACATTTTCCCACTACCCATATCAGTGCCGACAGTTAGCACCCGACGACAGGGGAGGGTACGTGCTAAACCACTGCCAACGGTTAAATTAGCTGGTTCTTTACGCACATCCCAAATTAATTGTCCTGGTTTAAGTAATGCTTTTAACTCAGGTACTGTAGCTAAAGGCGTGTGCAAGCCGTTATATACCGACATCTCTGCTGCCACAGCTTGCTTGACTTCGTGCCAATAATCATCCGGTAATACACCACCTGATGGCGCAACTCCAATCACCAGTACTTGCGGCTTATACTTAAGCGCGTCTGTTAGGCTGGCTACAATTGGCACATCACGATTAATTCCCGTCAATACTGGTAAAGATTCTCCCGCACATTGGCGATCAATGACTGCGACTACAGGAGCTTCAGTATAGCGGAGAATTGCTAAACCTGTTTTTCCCTGACTGCCGCGAATTCCTTCATGTAATAGAATAGCTACTTTTTGATTAACTGCTAACCGCACTGCGTTGCACCCCTAAACCTGGTAAATCATTTGGTATAACTCTCCCCTCTTTTACCAATGCACCACTAAAGGGGTCATCAGTTAAATTCAGGTGACTGTCTAAATCTAGATAATCAGCAAGCGGTGACAGATGAGCAGCGGCTGTATTCGACAATGCACTGTCAGAATAGCAACCGAACATCACTTGCAGTCCACAAGCCCTCGCTGTATGTACCATCCGTATTGCCTCTGTGAGACCGCCAGATTTCATTAATTTGATATTAATCCCATCTACGCAATTTGCTAGTGTCGGAATATCTAAACTATTAAAACAACTTTCATCCACAAAAATCGGCATTGGCGATCGCGCTGTTAATTGAGATAAACTTTTTTCTTGTCCTCTGGCGAGAGGCTGTTCTACATACTTTACACCGTGATCGGCAAGCCAATGGCACATATACATGGCATCCGCCAAACACCAACCACCATTAGCATCAACATAAAGGTCGCGACTACCCGTTTCCTCCTGCACCGCCATTAACATCGCTTGATCTGCGGCAATACCCTCAGGACTGCCTAATTTAACTTTGAAAATTTGCACATCAGTATATTCTAGCCAATCCTTCACCCTAACCCGAGCACCATCCGGAGAATTGATCCCTATCGTTACCGAAGTCGGAGCGATCGCGTGTCTATCTAATCCCCACAATTTCCATAAAGGAAGCCCGACAAACTTTCCCAACCAATCATGCATTGCTACATCCAACGCCGCCAAAGCCGCAGATGGCAAAGAAGACCCAGTTAACACCATCTCAACTTCCTGACGCTCAAACGGGCTAAATGGTAACATCGGCGCAATAGCATGCAAAGCGGACGTAATTATCTCAGTTGATTGGCGATGATTCCCCACCCCAAAAGGTGAAGCCTCCCCCCAACCTTCTATCCCATCATGCTCCACCCTGACCCAGACATTTGTAGTCTGTGCTGTGGTGCCACGACTAATAGTTAAAGGAAATCGTTTATTGACTGTAAAATTCTCTACAAATATTTGCATGATTATACTTGACAGTAGATGCTAGATTTGTGAACTACAATGAACTCCTAACCGGGATAGTTACATTTTTATCGTTTGCCTGTATATTTATGCGGTATTAAATTTTATACATCTTCTAATTGCCTTTGTCTATGCAAATTCAAAAATGGAAAATCTTAAAATCACAACTTGCTTTCAATCACTACTGGTGCAAGGTGAGGCAAGACGAAGTAGAACTACCTAACGGTAAAATCATTGATGATTATTTTGTCATCATAAAACCAGATGTCGCCCTGATCCTACCAATCACAACTAATCAAGAAATAGTTTTTGTCCGTCAATACAGACACGGAGTTGGAGAAATCTTACTAGAGTTACCCGCCGGAACTTTCGACCCAACCAAAGAAAACCCGGAAACAGCCGCAATCCGAGAACTTAAAGAAGAGACTGGTTATATTGCTTCTAAAATCACCAAATTAGCAACACTGTACGACAATCCAGTGAAAGACACCAATAAACTCCATTTATTTCTCGCCGAGAATGTCATAGAATCAGGACAACAAGAACTAGATGTAACTGAAGAAATAGAGGTAGTATTAATTCCCCTCGCATCAGTAAGAGATAAAATTACTACCGGAGAAATTTGCGTTTCCGGTAGTATTGCGGCACTTTTTTTAGGGTTAAATCTTTTGCAACAGTGACAAGGCTTGGTATATTATCTCGCCCACTGCTGTAAGATATAACTATAAAACTGCTCTTTATCCACTTTATCCATTGCTTGAATCTTGCGACCTCCGGCTTTTACCTGAGTCCGACCTTGACTCACGCCAGTGGTAATAATTTCTGTTTCCCACTCCCGTAGTTCATAAAACTCAGGATGAGCCAGATAAGCTGTAGCCAAGACATCCCAAAAGTAATAATCTTGAGGAATCACAAGCGCGTAACATTGTCCAGCTAAATCAGATAGAGGATAATGGCGCTGTCGTCCCATCTTGTAGACCAATTCCGAAGTCACGGGCACATTATTGGTTAAATCCAGTGGACACATAATAATTGGAATCTGTGTCTCCCAGACCCGCGCTACGGAAATTGGGTCCCAATAAGCATTCCACTCTGCGGAACCGTCTTGTCCGGCTTCTAAACTTTTTTCCACATTACCAGTGACATTCAGCGCCCCACCCATCCAGATAATTCGTTTAATCTTGGCTTCAATCTCTGGAGAATGATCTAAGGCAGCGGCTACTGTGGTGAATGGGCCAGTCACCATCAATGTGACTTGTTCCGATGCCTCACGCAATACCCGTACCATGAAATCTTGACCTGTTTCGGCAAGCAATGGTGTTTTGAGGGTTTCATTTTGATTGAGAATTGGCAGATGATCGACGATAAATGAATCGCGACGGTAGAGGCGGGGGAAGGGATTGATTCCTCGGACTGTGCTTTCGGCAACTGGGATATGGGAACAACCCATTAAATCTAAGATTTTGCGGGTTGCGCCAATTGCAGGTTCGACATAGCAATCGGCGGGAGTGACGACAATTCCTAAAGTTTGCACTCCTTCCATCGTCATCAGTAGCATAGTTGCGAGATAATCATCTACACCACCGTCATGATCCATCAATACTAGTTCGGGCATAAGAGGAAAATTAAATTATGGACGACTTTATGCAGGCTGCGATCGCTGAGGCCAAACTCGGTCAACAAGTAGGCGGCATTCCCATCGGTTCGGTTCTTGTCAAAGATAGCAAGATTGTGGGCAGAGGACACAATAAACGCGTCCAAGACAGCGATCCTGTCACCCATGCCGAAATCGACTGTCTCCGCAATGCTGGCAGAATTGGCAACTACAAAGGCACAACTCTCTATTCAACCTTAATGCCGTGCTATTTGTGTGCTGGGGCTGTTGTCCAATTTGGCATCAAAAAAGTCATCGCCGGAGAATCCAAAACTTTCCCAGGTGCTAAGGAATTCATGGAATCCCACGGCGTTGAAGTTGTAAATCTCAACCTCACCGAATGCGAACAAATGATGACCGACTTTATCCAAACCAACCCCGAACTCTGGAACGAAGATATCGGTAAGTAATTCTAACTAGTATTTTATAATACAGATGTTACACAGTTCTAGTCCAATTGCATTTGTAATGAGAGCATGCTTAGCATTTTTGCAACACAAGCTGGAATTTTACGTTGCTGTCGTTATATAACGAAGAATTAAATCGAAATCATTACGAATTTCAACTAATTGTCTTACCCATTGATTGGAAGCAGCAATAGCACTTTCTTCCTGCTGACGAGCCGCTGCAATTTGCCTGTCAATTTCACTATATACCTGCTGTTCAAATTCCCATAGTTGTAATTCAATCTGACTTTCTAGGTCTTTAGCAATTACTTGAAACTGGCTGGTGATATCACGGCGAGCATCAGACATTTTCCGTTCTCTTTCGTGTTCCTGTATTGTTTGTGCAGTATCTACTGCCACAGAAACAAATGCCAGTACTGGACCTAAAAACTTAGCTGCATTGCCAATATTTTTAGCAATACCAACTGCCTGCCAAGGTCTAAATTTAAAGCCGACAAATTTTCCAACACCAAGAACAGTTTGATGTAAGCCGCTTCCAGCGACATTCATAGAACGTAAAAATCCTTGACCAGTTGTATTTGCAAAATTCCTAGTAGCAAAATTGCTCAATTGAAATCCTGCTGTTTCACCAATTTCTTTTAGCCAGTTAACTTGCACTTTGAGTCGCTCTAAACTCTGGTCAGAATCAATATTTTTACTTGATAGATTTTGATCTCTATTTAAGCAAGCTAAAAAGGTTTGCACTAAATTGCCTTGCAACACATCTGCAACTTCTTGCCGAATGTCCTCAACTGCTAAATTAATAACATCTTGCAATTTTATTTCAGCTTTCTCATAGTGCTTTCGCACGTTAAGTTCTGCTTGTTTATTCAGCATTTCAAAATCCTGCTCAGTTCCCACAGTAATAGCAAGACTTGTGCCTTCCTTAACAATAGCAGTTGACATTTCTAAATAAATACTTTTAATTTTAGTTCGCTGACGCTCTCTCTCTTTTCGGACCGTGCGAGATAACCTATTTAGGACTTCTAGAAAAGTTGAGTCTTGGCTAGAATTGCGGGTGAAGCTTAATTGAGCCTCATCAACACAGCCGAGCGTGATTCGCACTGGCGTATCAAAACGAGCAAGAGCTGCACGACGTTCTGCAAAATTATTAAGAGCATCTATAAAAGTTGGAAAACGGCTAATTTCGAGTAAAAAGTCTTCTTCTTGGTCTACACCTTCACAATAATCTTTAGCATCAATAAAGCAGATAGGAAATTCATCGAGCTTGTAAGGTTTAAGTGCTTCAGCTAAGCTTTGATGATAGCTAGCTATTTTTTGCTCTTCGTCACCTGCTTCATCTGACATTTTATTGATAAGTAGTAGCATTTTCCAGCGATAGCCTTTTTCATAAGCTAACTTCTTAAAATTTTCAACTGTGATTGAGTCAAACAACATATAAGTGAGGCAAAAAACTAGCAAGTCGGCTTTATTAATCGCTTCATAAGTAATATTATCGTGGTCAGTACGGTCTGTAAATAATCCCGGTGTGTCTATCAGTTTGATGTCATTCCAGTCATAATTGGTAGTTTTATCGGTAGCAATATCAGAAGCAATACGAATATCTCGCCGTCCTGTAAGCGCAGAAATTGTGGTAGATTTACCCGCGTTATATTGACCTACAAATGCAACTGTAATAATCCCATTTTGACGATACTCTTTTAATTCGTCTCGCAGTTTCTTGCGAATAGCCGTTAGTTATGTGTGATTTTGTTGCGCGAGTGAGTTGTCAAATTTCACCAAAGCTTTTCTGAATTTATCGCCAGTAGCAGCAGCATTAAATTTTTGTTGATTTTGAATCATTTTAACTCCTGTAGTAAAGAGACTACGTTTTTACTAATATTTACTCGATAACGGGATAAATTAATCTATCGTGAATTCTATTTTTTCATATGTTGATTTAAATTAATAGTAGCTTGTATACCTTTTTTAAGTGGTGATACGCGTGCTATTTGCTGCTCAGAATTGTCTTGATTTTCATTAGCTTGCTTATTTCTGCGCCAATTACGAAAAGCTTGAACACGTTTAATTCCCAATGCAATACGTTTCACCTGTTGTTGACTTTTTTCTTGATCACTGTCATTCTGTTTTCCTGTAATCCAATAAAAAATATTCCAAATACTTAGTAATGCGAAAGCAATTAATACTATTGGTAGCAAAATTATCAAGCCAATTACTAAGAAAGCAAGTCCTGGGACTGCTTGGAATAACGATGTAAAAAAAAGTGTGAAAATAGCTTCTTGCCAACTACAACCCCAGCGTCCACAATAATATTCTGCCAAAATTATTAGCATTAGATTTATTCTTCCAGATACAAATTTTCCATTTCCTTCCCTAGCAAAGAAAGAGGTTAATTTGTTGAGTCAATAACCACATTTTCTTGCAAAACTTGTTTTATTTCATCCGGGGATTTGCTTAATTTAAATGAAGATTTTGTTTGAATATTCATACTGCGTCCAAAATCACGTTTGACTTTAGTGATAGTTTGATAAATAGCCTCATCTGTTAGTGGTTCGGATTTGTTACAACACCAATCTATGATACGTTTGGCATAAGCACGATTAAGATAATTAGA
>Ga0209512_1001827_pt1 | contig 24614 bp, 23 predicted proteins | sample frozenSSSSmetaG_FD_184142 | JGI IMG/M metagenome (GOLD analysis project Ga0209512, IMG submission 184142) | Glacier valley bacterial and archeal communities from Borup Fiord, Nunavut, Canada, to study Microbial Dark Matter (Phase II) -... | ecosystem: Environmental > Aquatic > Freshwater > Ice >...
GGGGGGGGGGGGGGGGGATAAAGTTTACCCGATGATCAGACCACCCAAAACTACAAGACGTGTGTATGGATGCAGATACTGTTTACATACCTCCAGAAACACTACCCATACAGGCTTACGCTCGAGATACTCAAGCGTAGCTTGTTTTCACATTGATGGTGGTGGAGCGAGTATTGAATGTGGACGAAAGCCGGCAAGCACCGAAAGTTACATCCAGGTATCAGTTCACAACAGTTGTCAAATTCATAAATAAAGATCACTTTACTTGACTACCTATGGTTTCCAATGAAATGTCTGTCATCATAGGCCCAATACTGCTAACATATCCGAAGCTGCACTCCATCTCAAAGCTAGCTACCTAGCGAATCCATGGACAACAACGGGACATTTAAGTTATTTCCCGCAGAGATAGATCACTTCGTGTCGAACCTGCAGGTTCTATGCCAGTATCAGAACCCTAGTCAAATGAGATCAAATCCTCCTCAACGCTCCTCTTTACAACTTCCGTCTCCTCGATTTCGATAAGATTATCTTCTTGCTTCACTGCACCCCGGCCATGCTCTTCTCTACGGGAGGAAGCAGTTGACGAATTTGATCTAGACGCATCATAGCCACTTTGTGTGCTGAGGACTGCTGAAATGTTCTCTCTAGAATCATGGCTTTCACCATCAACAGCAACGTCTAGTCCATCTAGGCTGCTCAAAGTTTCACCCGTTGAAATGGAAGCCCCATGAATCTTCTGAGATATCTGGCGCCGCGTCTGGCGTCGCCTCTGAATAGTATGATCAACCCTCGAACTCTTCGGCCTAGATGTGCGCGCTGGAACATCGAGTCTAGGGAGATTTGTTCTCGGAGCACTCGACACTCCATTCTTTGAGCCAGTGATGCAGAGTCGAGACAGTCTGTCTGATGCGCTGGAAATAGCGTTCAACCCGCAAAGAGGACTCATATTGTCCTGATAGACAGCGGCTCTAGAAAGCCCAACTTGCCTGGCATCTTCCGAAACGAGAACTGGGCGATGTACGTCCCTCAACACTGGGAAAACTGCCGGGAAATCCATGCTGGACCTGGAACTCTTGTGTTCTCGATCAAAAGATGTAGCATCCCATTCTCGCCAATCAGAGACGTCAAAAGCGTGACCTCCTAAACCGACAAACGAAGGACCATCAACAACAGGAGTTGCGACAATGGAACTCTCCCGCGGTAACAATAACGATGGATCGTCAGCAGAACCATACGCCTGATCACAAGGGCACGCGCATGTATCAGAACAACGCATGCTGCACGTGTGTCTAGCGTTGCAGTTCAACAGCCGTATGCACGGCTCCTTACAGACCACATCGTCATGTGAGAATCTAGAAGTGTTAGCGCAGTGGTTGAATGTGCAGATCATATAGCTTACGGATGGCATGTGAAGGGGCATTGGTGTCCACAAGGCAATGCTCCATAACATTTAACCATACAACCTCCACTGAGAGCTTCGAGGTCTTCAGCGCGCCAAATGACAGTTTCACTAGAGTGAGCTGAGCATACAACTGGAAGCCCTGAATCGATGCCACAACGTCCTTGTGACTGCATCTTCTTATAGACTCCATACCACAAGTCATGGCTCTCAGCGTTCGAGCGGAGGAGGTTTACACAGTTGCCGAATATGTACATACCACATCGAGCACGCGACAACGCCACAACTGCGCGGTTCCTATTTTCGACAAAGCCAATAGCGCCCTCTTCATTGCTTCGAACAAGTGAGAGCATGATGATGTCATTCTCTTCACCCTGATATGAATCCACAGTGAAGACGTTAAATGGTCCTCGCATTGAGAGGTTTGGAATTCGTTTGAGTAGTCTGAGTAACAGCTTCCGTTGGCCGTGATAAAAAGTTAAAATCGTCATTTTCGAAGCATCAACTCCATTCAAGACAAGATAATTGAAGAAACTCGCGATCAAGTTGGCCTCATCGGAGTTGTAACGACTCTGCGCATCGTCTATGCTCTCGCTCCAGGTGTGATGGAAAAAGAAAGAATCACGGCCGCCCATCCCTGGGACCGGAGGCCGATTGCGGCGATCAAGAACAGAAACATGATCTTGAAGGCCTGGATAAAGAGGACTCAGGAGGCTACGAAGTTCTGTGATCATTCGACGTTGCGTGTTGAGCATCGTAAACTCAATCCCATTGTTGATGAGGCGTTCAAAAAGTGACACAGAGAGATTGAACGGCGCCTTTTCAAGTTGAGACAAGTTACAATGAGCCTGGAGTTGCAAATGGTCACCAACGAGGATTAGTTGCTCAAGGCTCTCGAACATGGCAGCAAGTATCGTCCCCTCAAGAGTTTCCGCAGCTTCTTCAATCAGAAGAGTACGTGGCTTCAGACAAGCCAACAATCCTCGATATTTTGAAAGGCCGGTTGTGGTGCAGCCGATAAGTTTGACACCAGTTGTGCGGATAAGTGTTGCGTCAGCTTTCCATCTTGCAATCTTGATGTTGTTCACGCCTCGGACATATTCGGCCATACGTTCCCGGAAAGCAGCCAAGTGCTCTTTGGAAGCCTCGTTCTTGAGATATTGGTACACAGCGCCACGTTTGTCCTCATCAATCTCCCAGAGATTCGGAGTCGTCTCTAGAAGTTGCTTGACTCTCAGTTCCGAACATCTCCTGTTCGCTTTTCCAATGAAGCTCCTTCGATAGGGGAAGTAGGTCCCTTTCAGTGCCTCCATGTCTTCATCTTCGTCTTTTGCTTTTCGGGCCTCCATTTCTGTTTCGTTGAGTATTTCGTACTCAAGGTCCTCCTCCTCTTCACCAAATCCATTATTGTTCAAAGGACAGCATCTCGCAGGCGACTGTTGACCTCTAAGCCATGCTTGGAGTCCTAAAATTGGAGTATTGAGATCAACCCAGCTGCTATCGTTGAGAGAGTCGAACTGCTCCTGTGTGATGAGTTGTAAATCACGGAAGTGGCTAGCCTCCTCTGGGCCTTGGTAATTCATATCTTGAATATCGCCAATAATCTCATCAGCTAATTTCTCTAGGCAATCTCGGGCAATTCGTCGGCTAGAGTCTCCTCCTGAAGCACCTGGTGGGGCTTGAGTTCGAATCGCATAGAGCGTCCTGACCTGGACAACCTCATTATCCTCGCTACATCTTCCTCCAAGGCGCAAGAAGTTTGCCTCAAATGGTTCAATGAGGCTGAGCAGTTGGTCAATGGCGTGATTGGTCTGAGCCGATACCAGAATGGGAGGATCACCAGGTTTCCAATTGTCGAGCATAACCCTTAATGCACTTGTTGATACAAATGTCTTGCCTGTTTGAGAAAGGATATTAGCAATGGTACACATTTTTAGGCAGAGATACTAAAAATATATGACATCTAAGGGACCAATCTGAAGGCAGAGAATAAGATCGTAAGGGGAACAAACCTGTTCCTGGTGGACCCTGGATAATGGCCAGCTTTTTGCCCAGTATCCGGCTGACTGCAGCCATCTGTGAATTGTCCAGGCTTGAGCCTTCAATAGTTGGCCACTTGCCTAAGATATCAACCTTGGCAAGTGGAGAAAGTCTAGCAACTGTCCCAAAACCATCGTCGTAATTGAATTTGTTCTGCGACAATGCCGTCAACGCCATCTTTGGCTGCTTTTGGACAAAACATGGTGCATGGATCGTTTTGTTTAGGTCTACTAAATGCTCTGCGAAGGGAAAGCTGCGAATGTTAGACATATCAGTTGAGAAGAGCAATATTGCCTACCTTTCAGACATTAGTTTCTGCAGGGCAACCAACATGTGCCTACTTGCTTCAAAATAACCCAACCTAGCTTCTATCATCACATGCTCCTCAGTAGGATCAAACTCTGCATCTTCAGGTGTGGCCCAAAAGATGTCTATTTGTGGTGGATTAGCTCCAACTATTGTCAAAGGACGTGCTGCGACAACTGCAACCTTGCAGATTTTGTTGAATTTGTCGCTGACTGGACTAAGAGCGACAATGGTACCCTGCTGAAGACGCTTAGATTGAGACCAGTGAATTCGCTTTCCAGCACGTTCTGTAGAAAATTCGATGCGGGCTGCAGCACCTGTTTGGGCAAAAGTGTATCCAACAATGAAGACCTATTTCTCATAAGTTTTGTGCTACAAAACTTTAGAAGAAAGACTTACATCAGTGTACACTAAAGTGCTGCGAGTATCGTTAGTTGCAGGACAAATTTTGTATTCGCGGACGGCATCCCGTAGAGGATAAATAGCATCATAACGAAGAAGTTGATATTGGGCCCTGATATGAGCTTCCTTGCTCTCCAGGGGACCCTTAACAATAATTTCTGGCAAGTTTGGCCTAGCTGGATCGTTGCTATCGTGATTCAGATCATCAGAATTGATTTCAGTACTAGATGGTATTTCAGGAAGCTGCCTCCAACTCTCTTGGCTGGCTACATCCTTAAGAAAATAAGGCTTGTTGATGTGTTCTTCGAGGGTATCACTGAAGTCAGACTGCTGCACGTCAGTGATAACATTTGTGACCTACATAGACAGACAGTTAGCGCTTTGTGTTAAGATATAGCACACGCATCTTACCAGTGGTGCAGCAGCCTTTGAGCCATTGCCACGGCTGGGAAAGACTCGCCGGCGAACTGTCATTCTGGCCTGTAGGTAATGATTAGAGCTTGGAATATGTAAAGACAGATTGGAAGACTTAGGATTGTGTGAAGCGATTCTTACTTTGATTGTGCCGCTTCAATGGATTACATCAACGAGAAGGGTTGTTTGTGCAATGAAGGAAAACCTTCAATGTTTGATACCACAAAGAGTTTAGACAAAGTGGAAACCAATCTAGGCAGAGACGATGAATTGCCAGAAACCAACCCACACTATAGTGTTGAATGGAGAGTATGCCTATGAAGAATGGCCTTGAGTGTTGTTAGCTACACCTTCTTTTGTTCTGTTTAGATACAATATATCATATGTGGAAACGTATGATATCCATATGATATGCGGGAATTTCATGAAAGGCTACATTAGCATAAAGATTGGACTTACGGGCAAGCAAGCCATGTATGATATATACCAAGTGGTGGTAATGACTTAAGCGCTAAAACTATGTCTGCTATGTTAGTATTAAGATCAAGATCGAGGTTCATTGAGGTGGAGGATCCTACCAACGATGTGCAAAGTTCGTAGCCAACAGAGAGGTGTGAGATGGTTGGTATCACAGTGTTGATGGAGAGATGTGGAGGAAGCAATGGATGTCTTAGTATACAAAGGTTATATTAAGATATCAAGGACAGACGTCCATCTCTATGGCAGAGGAGAAGGATTCTTAATGTATGAAATAGGTAGGTAGGCAGGTATGTGGAGATGGTGGTTTTGAAGGCAGTCAGTCGATGTTGTAGGACAGAAAGAGTTTGTTGACTCTGCCACATCAAATTAGGAAATAGGGAGGAACACGCACAAACAAATGACTAGCAAAGGTGACAAACTAGAGAACGCAGGATTAAAACACTCTTAGAAAACAACCTATTGATAAATAACAACAGGTAGGAAATAATCCTATTTAAACCCACCTAGCTTAAAATTTGATATACCTAGTAATGAACATATTTCTGTTTATTTTGTAGTTGTATAAATGGATTTAGATATCTAGTTACATATAAATAATATAGGAGAATCTACTTATATATAGAGTATATTTAAGAGACTATATAGAGTAAGATATATTTTAGTTCCATTTATAACTTAAAAAGCTACATTAATGGATATAAAGAGTAATGTTAAAAGAGAAAGGTAACTAGAGTAACACATAACAGCTCACTTTATAATCTAGTGCATCTTATTATATTTAATTAAACTCCACTATGCATACAGCAACATGGCTATTTTTGGATTACTAGCCTTAAGTATCTTCTACTATAAACTTGCTGTTCTGTTTTAGTCTTGTTTGCACACAACTTGTAAATAAAAGATGTGTAGCGTCATGCATGGCAAAAGTAAGTACTACATTAAAAAAAAAGACAAGAGTCCAGTGCACATGAAATGAAAATGTTTGTTTTTGTCTTAATATTTTATGCAATGTATATAATTTCTAGTGTTTCCCTCTAATCTCAAGCTTGAAGTGGGCAGTTTTCCTTTGTTTGTTCGCACTTTGATCCCCAAATAGGAGCCATGTCGCCTGTCTATATACCTAGTGTCCCGTGCGCCCGTCAGGCTTACTAACCAGATCCTGGCCCTGGACTAGAATACAGCACTAACCAGGGAAAGGCGGTATTAGCTGGCAGAAACAACCTAGCTACCCACACACCGACAATGGTTACAATCGCGACAATCGACAATTGACAATTGCCATAGGGTCTGCAACTGCAACTCCAATCTTAATTAACACTTCAAATCTTCACATCATATCATATCACATCCTTTTCTTAACTCTCTCTACACATTATCTTTCTCATCGTTTTCATTGCTCAACCATTGGATTGAACGTTTGGTCCCGAACAATACATTCTCCTTCGCAGAGTCTCTTCAGATCATTCTTCGCTCACAGCCGAGGTCGCATCTTCCCCACCGCAACAACTCCGATTTGTGGCCCGCATTGCCCTCATTTCGAGGAGCGTTTGCGATTTTTAGCATCGGCGATAATCCTCTTCTGATCTTCCTTGGATAGTTAGTCTCCACGTTTATTGATGAGAAGCGCAGGGGAGCCAGAAGAAGGATGGCATTCGCCATTGATGATGATGATAGAGGTATGCCGTATTCTAGCCGCAGAAACAAGATGCGCTGACCTGACCTGACTTCTCAGCGTCCGGGGCGAGCTCCGACAATGACCAGGATGAATTGATGGAGGACGTCGATGACGTAGACGCCGAAGTGGACGCTGACGGCGATGCGCTGCTCGGCGAGGACGAGGACGAAGACGAGGATAATGAAGAAGACGATCAGGAAGAGATACAAGAACAGCGACCAGGATCCCCAACACTATCGCAATCACAACCACAGAGAGCGAGTCTGCCGAATACCGACGAGAGCTCCGAAGGGCTAGCAAATGGGCAAGCATACACGAATGGCGTTCGCCCAACTTCACATCCACAGAGCGCGCCTCCGGCCACTGGATCCCCCACGAGAGCGTCCATACCACCGCTACCCAAACTACATCCTTCAATTCGGCCAGAGGCTTTGATCGCATCGGTGTATGATATTGTTCCGACCATGGCTGCACCACAGGGCACATCGATCAATGCCATAGCTGCTACACCTGATATGCGATATTGGTTCACTGGAGGTTCTGATTGTTATGTGCGCAAATACGATGGGGCAGCCACTGTCAATGGAAAGACACTCTTGACTGTTGCACAGCGACATCCCTTTGTAGACACTGTCACGAAAGCTGGTGTCCTCATGAGTTATTGGGAGAACGAAGAGCCAATATCGAAACCAGGCGATGAGCCAGCACTATCGCCTGTGTACTCATTAGCTGTGCATTCGGAAGCTCTGTGGTTGCTGTCTGGCTTGGAATCTGGCTGCATCAATCTACAATCTGTGAGACACGATGAAGGCAAGCGAATCGCATATCTACAGAAGCACACATCTGCTGTATCGGTTCTGACGCTCGCTTCAGACGAGAAGTCAGTACTCTCTGGCAGTTGGGATAAGAACATTTTTGATTGGGACTTAAACACAGGGGTGGTTAAACGCGAATTCACAGGAAGCGGTGGCCAAATATCGGCGATTGAGATCCGGCCATCATCCAGCTTGCCGGTCCCCGAAGAGTCTGGAGAACCAGTTGTGTCGAACGGTACACTCTCTAGTAACAACGCTGACAAGCCTGCATTCACTGCTTTCTTGTCAAATGGCGTAAACGGAACCACAATTGGGACCAATGGGGCCACAGCAGCTCCAGCTGAGGGAATCGAAGACGCGACGGGTTCGCCAGTTGACATAAACTCGTTGTTTGGAGACACAGATTCGCTCTTTGGAGAGGGAGATGGAACAGGTGCCCCATCGGGAGGAAATTTCGGAGCTGACGACGACGACGAGTTTAGCAAAGCGATTGGTGGCATTGACCACCAAGATCAACTCGATGGACAAGCAGACACAATGATGGCCGAAGCCCAAGTTCCTGCTCCTGAATATGCAGAATCGACTCCTGCCCCAGTTGTCCAATCATTATCACAACCCATCGCCCCGGCTCTCTCTGAAGATGCACAACCTAAGAGTCCGCGTCCACTCACAAATGGATTACCACACGCCGAGGAAATTCTCGAAATTTCATCAAATAGGGACACTGGACTTCCAGAAGCGCAGGATACTGTTGCAACATCCGACTCTACTTTCCTTGCAGCCGCCATTGACGGTACTCTTCGGGTCTGGGATCGCCGACAACTAAATCCCGTAGCCAATATCCCAAATCGACCGGGCGTGCCTCCATGGTGTATGAGTGCTTGTTGGAGCCCGGATGGGAATTACATCTACGCCGGGAGGAGGAATGGCACGGTTGAGGAGTTTAGCTTGCATAAAGGACTCAAGGGACCAGAGAGAACGTTCAAACTTCCCGCAGGGAGTGGTGCTGTTAGTGCGGTGAAAGCGATGCCTAATGGCAGGCATTTGATATGGTGCGTTTTTGTCTAGGATTGTCGATATGCTTTCTGCTAACTTGTGCTATGTAGTGCTTCGCATGATATTCTGAGATTGTACGATCTCAAGCATTCCGAGGCTGCTAGGCATTCAACTGTTCCGTTTCTTATTGTGCCTGGACCCCCGAGAGCGGGTGTTATCAGCGCATTGCATGTTGATCCAACATGCAGATACATGCTTTCGGCGGCAGGCAACAGAGGATGGGATGGCAACAGTACTGAGGTGTTGATTGGGTACGAGATTGGCATTATAACATGAGCGCCAGAAATTGGATGCGATCACGCTTATATGAGACATAAAAGGACTGCGAATTCTCGATTGCACAAGTTAACCACTAGCTGCTGTATTTTGAGCAATAGCGCATGGTACCTATTCAGCACTACTCGAACACCAGGTGGTTCAACCTGGGATGATCGTATCAAATCGAGCCGAACTCAACATTGACGTCGAACAGCAAGCCATATCAATCAAACAACGGCCGTCGATTGCCAGCTGGACCATTTCAGTTCAATCAACTCAAACGCGCATCAGAAAGCGCTCCGTGTAATGAGTAGACGATGAGCTTTATAATTATACTCCTTGGCGGCGTTCTATGTAGGATACCCTGAAGGCGGATGTACTTGCCACAGCATATGTTTTGGAGGACAAGGATATCTTCTGCAGTGATGGATTGGGTCCATATAATTGCTGTATGATGTACATATTCGATCACAATTTATCATAACTTAGAAGCTCGTCTTATTGTCTTCCTCTGCGGGCCTTGCTTCAAATGTGGCAGGTTCAGGTCATGCAAACTGAAAGCGTGGTGATGCGATGAAACATAATCAAGGACTTGAAGTTATAAGCGTGGCCACTGTCTGAGATCATCAAGGTTTCTGGTAATTAATCGTCAGTACTCTGTAAGAGAAGCATTCTTAAATGTCGTTATATACAAGTAATCAACAGACACAGGGATTTTCACCACCGAGGCACCACCTATCCCTGTACCCCACAATCCACCAACCACAAGTGCTACCCCACACTCCCGAACCACCCCGCATTTAGACCTCAGACTTCAGTTTATACTTTATATCTAGCCTTTCTTATATCTATTTACTCCTCATTTTCAATCAACCTCTCTTGAATTATCAACGTATTGTCTATTTTCCATTCATCCCCATCACATCAATCATGTCATCTGCGGAAACACGAAACGACATCTCTGATACCTTCCTTGACATCCCCGCCTTTCCTATTGACGTCCCGACTGCCCCGCTTCTGCGTCTCTCCCTATCTGCCCTGCGCACTTCAGAGGAAGAATCTGCAGCTCTCTTCACCGCCGCGAAAGACCTTGGCTTCTTCTATCTCGACCTGCGAAGGGATGATCTCGGTGATACGCTCCTAGATGAGTCGGATCAGCTCTTCGAAGTGGGGAGGCAACTGTTTGAAAAGGGCACTGAAGAACTATCGAAATTTGACTACAGTGCGCAGGCGAGTTACTTTGGGTACAAGGGTGTAGGTAAGGGAGTTGTAGATGCGGCTGGACAGAAGGACAGAAATGAGTTTTACAACGTAAGATACGTCTGATAGATGCATCCTCGTTCCTCGTCATTTCTTTCTGTGAAGATTTCGTTCTGGAGTTTGAGGAAAGATGCTGATATGCTTTACAGGCCCCAAAAGACGATTTTCTTAATCAATCGAAGAATCCGTTCGCGCATCCCGCGACGCTGATGCAGAATAAACCGCTTCTGGCTTCATACGCCAAGCATGCGCATTCTCTACTCTCCATGATCCTAACACATCTCAATAATCATCTCCAGCTTCCTCGGGACACTCTCGAGCCACTCCACGATCGTGCCCTGATCACAGGCGACCACATCCGCTTCATTCGGGCGCCGCCTCAGCCGCCCGCGGACCTCCGGACTGCCTTGGGCGCCCACACAGACTTCGGGTCACTCACGTTGTTATTTAACCGTGTCGGAGGATTGCAGGTCTTGCTGCCTGGTACGAACAGTTGGGCATATGTCCGCCCGCTGGCGGGACATGCAATCGTGAATCTTGGAGATGCGTTGGTGAAGTTCTCCGGTGGTCTTCTGAGGAGTAATATTCATCGGGTCGTGGCGCCACCAGGGAAGCAAAGCACCGTGACACGATACAGTCTTGTGTACTTTATGAGACCCGGTGATGATGTGCCTCTGAAGAGGGTTAAGGGGGGTCTTGTGCCAGAACTGAAGGACTGGGAGACAGAAGAGGAGGTGACCAGTGCGCAGTGGATTATAGATAAGGCGACGGCAAGGAAGGCCGGAGTCAATGCGAATTTGGAGAGAGAGAAAATGAGGATCACGAATCCAGCGGAGCTGGCAATTGGAGTGGAAGAGAATTGAAAATGCGAAACGCGAAATGCGAAATGATGATTGTCATAGCTACATGTTCATGTCTGATGGGCGTTGGAGATAGAGTCCACTTAATTTGTTACTCAGATTAGAGACATAGTTTGGATTGGAAATTGTTGTACTTTCTGCTGCTCGAGTCTTCCAATTGCCAAGCGTGTGTCGCGATATTCGCGATTGGCGTAAGCGCGATAATCAGTGATGGAGGAGACATCGAGGTGTGTCCTATATATACATACATGGCAGAGATTAGTAATCTTGCGAATGGAAGCTAGACTTTGAAAGTGTCTTTAGCTCCCTAAAGCAGTAAGTAACTAATGCCCTTAAAGGTTATTATCATAGGAACTTCAATGTGGATTAATGGGCTCACTTATTATTCGGCAGGGGGGTGGGACAATAATACCGCTTGGACATGCCCGATGTGGAATGAAATGGCTTATGTACATATCACTCGCCCCCTCCCTAATCCGCCGATGACGCTCTGCGATAAAGATAAGGATAAGGATAAGGATAAGGATACGGGGGAGCGGGGCCGGGATAAACAGACCCCGCCACGAAATTGAGGGGAGTCATTATTGACTGCTCTCCTCTTCTCTCTGCTGTGCTCTGCTCCTGCTTGGCATTGTGTGACTCGGAGATGGTGGTAGAGTCTAATAAGTTATATATATCTCTTCGTCTTCGTCTTCCTACTCCTCTTGCTATTCCTCTTCCTATTCCTCTTTTTCTTCCTCTCGGTCTTGTTCTTTTTCCTTGTCGACGCTCATCATTTCTCCTTCTTCACATCTCAAGTTTTCCATATCTCAGCTCTTGCGCTAGTTCAAACCGTGAACTCTTGCATCTTCTTCAGTTCCTCTCCGCCATCCATCCAGCTCATCATGGCTCCTCGACACAACCTCGAGTACCCTCGCGGTCCTCACAACTCCGTAAACCGCTATAAACATCAAGGTCAGCCATTCACTCCATTCTCTTGTAGAATCCAGGCAGCGAACTGACCTTCACCAGCGAAATATGACCTCACGACGGTCCACAGCATAATCAACACGACCCCCGTCCTCCATATTTCCTTTCAAACCGACCCAGCCGATCCTTTTCCCGCCATACTCCCAATGATTGGCCAGATGGGCTCCTTCTCTCGTCCATCTTCCTCCATATCCGAGCCGCTCGACTGCTATCTCCACGGTTACGTCTCCTCCAGAATCATGAATCTCTCCCGCGCTGCGGTCGCCGAGGGAAAGCCAGGTCTGCCGGTTTGTATTGCCGCAACCAAGGTCGATGGCTTAGTTCTGTCCCTCACTCCGTATTCCCACAACTACAATTACCGGAGCGCCGTGCTCTTCGGATACGCGACCCTGGTGACGGACGTCGAGGAGAAGCTGTGGGCGATGGAATTGGTGACGGACTCAGTCGTGCCAGATCGATACAAGAATACGCGTGTCCCACCTATTCCGGCTGAGATGCAGAGCACGAATATCTTAAAGGTGACCATCGAGAGCGCGAGCAGCAAAGTGCGTGAAGGGATCCCGCAAGATTCGAATGAGGATATGGCGGATGTGGAGCTGGTCGACAGGGTGTGGACTGGCGTCGTCCCTGTTTACCAAACCTTAGGGGAGCCCATCCCTGGACCTTACAACAAGGTCAAGGAGCTTTCGGAACATGTGGCAAGCTTCATTAAGGAGTCAAATGAGGAGAATTTCGAGTATGCGACAAAAGCGGGGAAGAAGCCGGCTCCGGTTGCGCTTCAGAGTCACGATGAGGATTAGCTGGGCTTGCTATTGTATTCGGCGATGGGTAGAATACCACTTAAGTCTAGGTCTAGGATATAGAGACGACGAGAAGTAGAGATATAGTATAAATGTTTCTACATAAGCATAAAATATTCTCTATAGCTTTATTTAAAGCTATTATAAGTGCTAAATAACCCTTTCATTATAAAAAAACCCCGAACTTCAGAGAGATAAAGAAGGGGACTTTTCCGCTGGTGCTGGTGAGGGCGCGTTTCCGTCCTTGGATGCCATCTTTTGCTGTGTTTAAAGGGGTGGTGAAGATATGTGCTGTATTGATGAGGGTTTGTAAAATGGCTGAAAGTTGGGTAGATAGAATAGCTGTCTATGCTTCCTCGACTACTAAGAGTCTCTGTTTGTGAGGTATGTAATCATCTGATGAATCTTCACCCATGGATACGAAGAGTTCCTTACATTTCCCTTCAATGCCCAGTATTCACCTCCTAATGCGCTTGCTGGCTGATGATATGAGAAAATCCCGAGATTCAAGTGCGCGCTGATTGATCTGAAGATTTTCGAGGGTTTCAGACGGTTTTCGACTGTTCCGGAGAGGGAGTCAGATATAACTGCTGTGTGCGTCAATCAAAACGTCCAAATTCACAAGATTCTTTCCCCCGATCCGAAAGTAAGAAACTTAGGATGAGTAGAAAGAAGCCAAACCTGCCAAACCCACAGCCTACATTATCAACCATGCCTTTTCTCCCATCGGTTTTACGATACCAAGGAGCAGGCGACGAGAATTCATGTGTGGTTTGTTGTCATGTTCTTGATTTGATTTTAATTCCCCTGCCTTTGTTTCTGGTCTCGCAGGAGTTCATGTCACATATGCACGCTGTTTCTGCCGCCTTCTCGCTTCATCTTGTCATTCCGAATCTTCACAAGCAAGTTGTCACCTTAGCTAGATCCGTAGCATAGATCATAATAAAATGCGTCCTTGATTCTCTGTTTTCTGTTGGAGTGTATGCTTCGTCAAGTTCGTCTCAAGTTTCAGTAACATCTGCTGCTAGTTGACTGGTGTTTGTAGTCTTCTTTTCATTTTCGCAAACGCACTGTGGTTATATGGGTAGATTAAAATAGGGGGAATACTCCTACAGTTGCTCACTAGTCCGTTTACGTGATTTGTAGCTGAATTGATCATTCAAACTATCTACTCCGTGCCCAACTCAATATTTCAACTCTCCATGCCATCATTAGGTAGTATGTTTAAAGTCTGTATGACAACCAATACAAAATTTAGGATCAAGGTTGAACCTCCAGCAGTGGTTCTCAATATACCCACCAACAGCCAATGCCGCCGTCTTGTGACAATCCTTCAATGGTACAAAAACACTCTTACAGTCTTTAAAAGTGAAGCTGACTGTGCACTTATTAGTCAATGTTACAGATATTTCAACCGAATCAAACCAGCCCGCTTTAACCTCTATATAGTAGTAGTCGTTCTGTGAACCAGACAAACCGTCCATCTTCTGGCAAAATTGATCAATTGCATTTGTCATAAAACTTTTTGCAATTTCTGTCCCGCTACGATAACAGGTCTGGACTGCGTCGGCTTGCAGGTTGTTAAGCGGGTTTGTTGGTCCCTGAGGCTCAGGTGTCGAATGCGGACCATTCATCGGGTTTCCTGGGCCTTGAATTACTGGAGCCACAACTGTCGCTGATTGTGTTGTAGTGGTTGTCTTTGCTGCTGTGGTTGATGATACTGCAATTACTGTTGTTTTAACGGTTGTATAAACATCGGTGGTGGAAGACACAGTAACACTGACAGTTGTAACCGCAGGCTTTCCGACACCTGTTCCTGCTATGACGATCTCCGTTTCGGGATTGTATTCATAAGGGTCGTCTATTTCGGCACCATCATCACCTGTAGAGAGAATGCAGGTGGCGTTTTTGTCGTCTTCATCGTCATCTTCGTCGTCTTCCTCTTCCTCTTCTTCTTTCTCGGCTTACGAGCAAGATTAGCAGTTGCTTTATAGCAAAAAAAAAAAGAGACGCAGTACTAACCTCTATCTGCTCAGGAGTTGGCTTATTTCCCGGATTAATCGGCCCTGGAAGTTCGCCAACAGGAATAGGAATGATGGTTATCATTGGCACAGATTGCAGTTTAAGCGCTGGAGGGCATATCGAAATTGAAATCGTTCCAAAAGCAGGTATCACCACTTGTACACAGAGCGGCTTGGGTGCTGCAATTGGTTGAATAATTATGGTTGGCGATGCTCCTTGTGAGCTACTAGTAAGCTGTATGCTGGATATTCGAATATTCTGTGTTGTAAATGGCGATATGATGATTGTTGTTGATGAAGAAGTTCCTCCAACTGTTGTTACAAAGGGTGGCGGTGTCCAGTTTGTCGTTGTCTTGATTGGCGGCAATACCAAGTTACATGGCATTGAGCATGAAATAGTATGCGGTCCTTCCCAAAACGTACAAACAATGTATAACGTTACTTCCGGCTGGTTCACAGTGGCATTTGGCGAGCTTACGTTGCTTAGTAGCAATCTGGGTGGCATGACAAAAGGAAACGAGAAAATGGTCGAGGTGGGAATTATGACCTCCTGTGTTAATGCGATTCCTGAAAAATGGACGACTCCTTCTTTGTCTGTTACTTCCTGGTTTGGGGTAAATCCTTTTGGCAGGATGAGATCTCTTGGAAGGGATATCCAAGCAGGAATTTCAATGGGGTTGGATATGCCACCGCCAACACCACAGCATGTGGAAGTAATCAGTCTTCCCAGATCACATTCCTAAAATTGTTAGCATTCGTTTTTAAGCAGGACATTCAAACACTTACCTCGCATTCATCATTACCAGGACCTTGCGGGCTGTTTTGATTCCCGTTGTTTAGTTAATTCCGTATTTCGGACGTCACGGCTGCAAAGTAAAAGTTGCTGTCGCTTTGACTGTGGTTTCTGAGTATGGAATAACTGTTGCCTTTGCAGGAGATATGTGTTGGACAAAAGTAGTACCAATACCAACAACACCAGCCGGAGATAGAGGAACGGTGTCTTCCAGATCTATGGCCCAATTTACCGTCCCGCCCATGCTATAATCCTTATAGACCAGACTCCTCGCATCTCTAGTACTCTTTTTCATATATGCAACCCATTCGGTGTTATCATAAACCAAGATGTCAGAAGATGATGCTGAATCATAACTTTCTTGAATATTGCCGCCTCTGGATATCATATCTTTGATTTCTGCATCTGCAAGATAACCAGCAGTTCCAGTACACTTCCCAGGGGCAGCGCCAGATGAAGGTCCGGTAAATTTGCACATTGGACCTGTGCATCCTTTCGTCGTCATTTTGAAAGACCGGCCGTAACTTGTGATACCAACAATAATCTTATACGATGGCATCCCGGCTTTGGTGATCATACTCAAGGCATTGACAGTCTCTGTGATGTTGACATGCGATCGTAGACAGCTGCTGCCTGTTGAACATCCAGGAGTAGACCATTCGCTGCCATAATCCCACTGTCCATGTAAATCGTATGTCATATAGACAACGTACGTAATATACTCAGCCATTTTAGTGACAGGGAAACCTTTGAGGTACTAGAATGAGGCTGGCATAGCAACAGAGACCGATTTTGACGTGTCTTTGAGGTTTAGAGCAGTGCGAATTTGCAGCAAAAAGTGATGATAATTTTCTCCATCGAGTGGATTTCCAGCTGGGATACCAGGAATGTTAGGGGCTCCAGGATATTCCCAATCAAAGTCAACGCCATCAATGCCAGAGTCAAAAACAAATTTGGCAACATTAGCAGCAAAGAGCTTTCTATTCGCAGCTGACACGGATTGCTGGAAAATCGAATATGAATCCAGGTCGGTTGAGAAAGACTATACGCCAAAGGAGAGAATGCGCTTAACGCCTTTCAAAGCTATAAATTTGGCGAACTGGCCAGCAACTGGGCTAATGTCGACCTTGTAATCGCTTGTGATAGTTGCAAATGAGAAATGAATATGCGTATACTTTGAAAGATCGATTTCATATTTCATCAACTTCCATATTAAGACATGGTCTGTCCAAGTTCCAAGATTCAAAATATCCAATTCGAATAAACTCAGTTGGTGCCTGCTTGTTGTTCGTAATGTCCGTTCCACAATTGGATATACAGCCATTGAGACCTACTGCAGATGTTCCCGGGGCACTAGTTGTGGAAGCTGAGATTGTGCGAAAGTCGGCAGTGGTACCACATTGCCCCCAGATGTTACAGCAGGCGTTGAGTGGGCACGGATTGAGCGATGCGAAGGCAACAGATGCAGCTGGCTTTGCTGTTCCTGGAACTTGTGGGCCACAGACAGTATTCACTACAGCCGCAGGCATAGGATGAGTTCCGGTGCTGAGGCAGACCTTTTGCCCTGATTGCAAACTACTACAACCCATCCAGCCCCATGTTTTGGTGTTCATAGACTCGATTTTTGCAACAGTGATGGAGTTTGATGCAGCAATCAAGGAACAATATTCCCCAGGTTTCACCACATATGATGAGCATGAGCCGTCAGCATTCGGCTGTGGTGTAAGATCGGGAACGGTACCAGAGGAAAAGCACACAATTTGACCAACAGCTAAAGCCGAACAAAGATTTGTCGCAGGATTATATATTGTGAACTGGGCCGCAGTGATACCACACTTGGTAACAAGTGTAGCACAGGTATCTCCAGAAACAACGGACTTATGCGAAGATCAGGCTGCTCTAACATGAAGTTGGCGCCCGCGAGCTGCTTTTTCACCGCTGCTCAATGTTGTATTAAAAGAAGTGCCGTTTGATTGGGCTTCTGGAAGTTCAATCAATCCTGACTCTGGAAACATCCAAATATCTGTGTCATCTAGGGCTTTCGAGTTATCAAAATCTTCGACACACTTTCCATCGGTCCAGCCTCGGACGATACGTTGGACTTCAGGCAGATTGTTCTCTGAAGTGTAAACAACAATGCCAATGACATAGTCAGCATCTACATCGCAATATTGAAACAAGAGATTTTTGCTCATGCTCTCGGATTTGATATGGTAAATGAACTTTTGCACAATGGTGTTAGCCGCGCCATGGTTGTCTAACCGGCCACCAACGTAAACTCCAGCAGCAACGGCTCCTTTGCCTGCGTAGACAAAAATGGAGTTGACATCGCACTGCTCGTCGGCGCTCAAGAACTTCTGGATTTGCTGAACTGCTTCAACAGCACAATGATTGGTTTCAGAGCTCGCAGTTCCCGAAAGTCCGGAAGAAGCCAATTCTGCTGTGACGGAAGATTTATGTAGCTACGCCGCATTTTGGTGACATTTTGTTCTTCTCACGCCTTTTCGTTTCATCAGAAGTAATAGTTGGCGGGAGACCAAACGTAGTGCGAATTGAAATGTGAGTAGCTGGGTCATCGAGCGGATTATATACGGCGAGGTCGAGAAGCTTGGTTTGATTGCACCGACTTAGACGGTCGATACTATGATGTGTCGTCCAATTGTTCAGGTAAATACCTTCTTGGTAGGGTGCAGGACACGCTTCAAACACAGTTGAAAAATTATGTGTCTGGTAGGCTGTAGCAAAGATTGCGTATAACCTGACAAAGTTAGTAGCTACTACGTAAAAAAGCCGCGAGAATTGATAGATGGTGACAGTTTTTTCAAACGACTTTTATTTAACAGGGGGTTCTAGTACGAAGAGGACGGGAGTAGTTGTTGAAGCATCGTTTGCTTTCACCCACCGGGCCGATCCAATACGGGTAGCCGAAACTCCACCTTTTCTTGCTTCGGAGTTCGAACCATCCGACCTCCATCCAGAGTCCAGACTCTAGACACCTGTCGTACGGGCCGACCCTTGTAGCTTATTTTAACTTTTCAAGTTGAGATCAGGTCTGCATGTCAACGGATAGCATCGGCCACTCCTTTTCTTCTTTAGGAATAGGCTCCTTCCTTCCAGTTTTCTCCTAGGGGCAAGAACAAAAACTAGAAATTGGAAGAGCTCACTTGGAATAATTCATATTCTTTCCCTGACATCAACCACAGCACCATAACGTAATAACGCAATGAGGGAATTAAACACCCATTTGAAACATGGGATTTATGCAATCCGCGATGAAATTCTCACTACTGAAGTGTTCAGTGCAGTTGGACCAACCATTTGGGGTCGCTTTGATAACTATACTGACCCATATCCACCCTGTGTACACGGCATTCAAAAGTACATTCTCGACCTCATCCTCGATTGCCGTCCTGATGCCGTCAACAACATCTTATTCAAGCTGTTTGACGTGCCGGAGTTCCGCACTGCGCCCATTGGAGAGGATATATTTGAAGTGTTCTGGAAATATTTCCCTGGGAGACCGAAAAACACGCCATGGCTGGAATGGGACCGGACACGACTGCTTGAGGCCAACGAGCGTAGTCACCCGGAGTACACGCAATTTTTGAAGGATGCAAAGGCAGAGAATTCTCGTGTGGCAGAAGATCATTTCCGCAATCCTGCACTCTATGAGGTTCTTGCAGCATCAATGGCTGAACCACCAGTCCCACAGTATACGGATGGCGCAGCTAAGGAAATTGAGCAACAGATATGTGGAGCTCTTGCAGCGCGAGCCAACAATGGCAGAATGGACCTGATACAAGATATTGGATATCCAGAGCTCCTTCGAAGATTTTCGGAAGCCGCCTTTTCTGCCCATCACAAAGAGTATCTCAAAGCAGGTATCAAGTCCGTGGCCGAGGTTCTCCGTCCCCCACTTACCGCCGAACGCATTGCCGAAGTTGAGGAGTCACTCGAAGGTCCACTTCCACCTGACGTGAAGGAGATTGCCATGGTGGCAGATGGCTTCTATGGCGGCCATCGATTTGCTGGTGGTGGCTGGGGCGGCATCGAGAGTCTTTGGGCAGAAGACTCGGAAGATAATTTAACCTGGCTTGGATATGAGCAGCGGGAATCAGTAACACAATGCACGCGGACCCGTGATGATGGGACTACCTACGAAGAAATGGTGCCAATTGAATACGACGACGAATCGTATCTGGGTAACGTCTATATCTGCGAGGGCGCCACGGAGCCTAATGACAACTACAAGCACCTGTTATGTCCACCGGAGACGTGGAAGAGGTTTCAAAATGCAAGAATGGGAACAGAGGTGCCGGACGGAGAGTATGCGATTGTCTGCTTTGCAAATTGGACTGGGGGTGGACAGCTTTATCCAAGCATGACCGAATGGCTGGTGGGAATGATGATGGGCATGGAGTGGGAGGTTGAGGCTGGCATTGTGCTAGAGGATAGTGAAGACGAAGATTAGAGCAAGGATGTCAACTGCTTTAGTATTTGTGCTTATATCCGTAGTTGAGAGAACAAGCAGATAGCATATCTATATTCTCATCGATCAAATCCGAGTAATTGAAGTCAGAGTCTCTTAGAGTTCTAAAGTTGGTTCCTGTTGGCTCGAGGCTCTAATCTCTGCACAAAGAACATTAGACTCGCCCCATCAACCGTCGTGAGAAAGTCTCCCTAGGCAAGAATTCGAAGTTTGGGCATTCCTTCTGGACTAAAAGCCTGACGTGCAAACTTCAACAATGCTTGAGTAGGACTACTAAAGTCCGACCTGTTTGCAAATTTTCTTGTCCTCGTGGAGACCTACTGCCGAATCAGCCAACACATTTAAGCATCCGAGGGTTTAGAAACAGACCTGTGGCTCTTAGATTGTGAGTCTGTAGGACTCAGCAGATGGGGAGCCGTTCGACGGCTGGGTTTGCGCGGTGGCAAAGGCCTTGTTGAGTGTTTCTGCCCACGCATATTGTTGAATATTTCACGGGCGGAAGAGTCAAAGTGATAATATGAGAATGTATGAATAGCATATAGAATAAATCTATCTGAACTACGGAATGGGCATCTCTCATAAAGAGAGCCTCAAATAAAGAAGTGAATACTATCAAACAGTGTTCCATGCATGATGGCTTCCATGCATGAACATAAACAGAATCTCTGGGTGGCCGTCAGCTATTAGATGTGAATGCCCATATTCATGCAACACCCCCCCTCAATAGCTGACTCCGTGAATGTCGAAAAATGAAACAGTCTTAGTCCAATCCTCAAGGCTAAGTTGTTGAATAAATAGGGCATGCTTAACGGCTAGTAAAGGTTTGGTCATGCCGTTAGCTACCATTTTGGCTGTAGGGATATATGATAAATGGATTGCTCCGTTCTCAACCTGTTAGCGTATGAAGTGATATTTAATGTCAATATGCTTCGTGCGCTGATGGTATTCTAGGTTCTCAGCCAATGCTAGGCTACTTTAGTTGTCCCTATAAATGTGTGTAGGGACATGTTCTTTTCCATGGTATTGCAATTCCGTGAGGAGAGTCTGAAGCCATATAGCTTCTTTGGCTGCATTTGTGAGGCCATAGTATTCGGATTCCGTACTTAAGAGAGCAATTGTGTGCTGTCTTAAGGATTTCTAAGTAATAGGGGCACTAAAGAGAAAGAAAACGTAGGCAGAAGTTAAGCTCTGAGTCTTAATATCCCTAGCCCAGTCTGCGTCTAAATAGCCCCGAAAAGCCCCGTGTTCCGTGTGCCCATTGTAGGTAATTCCAAGATCCCGAGTATACTTAAGATATCTAAGAACTCGCTTTGCAGCCCCCATATAGGCCGCGCTCAGATTAGTGGCAAATCGAGAGAGGAGAGAGATAGGAAAAGCTAGATCTAGTCTAGTCTGTGTCATGGCGTACATCAAAGATCTAATGATGGATTGATATAGCCGTATATTTTCATGGGTAGCTTAGCTAGTGTTTTTAACAAGAGTTTTGAGAGCATTTAGTTCTATTAGTGTGCTCTTGCTAGCGGCGTTCTGCATTCCGAAGGTTTGTAAGACTTTGTTAATATAGGCAGTTTGAGTTAAATGAATCTTCTTGTTTGCTTAGTCTCTAATAATTTGCACACTAAGGAATAGCTTACATGGGCCTAGGTCTTTCATCTTAAACTTCATGCTTAACTAAGACTTAAGATTTGATAGTTCTGTAGATGATGGACTAATGAGAAGGAAGTCATTAACGTGGGTGGCAACGTATATACGCAGGCCCTAGTGAAAATAGATGCATTCATCTAAGTGTAATGGGTGGTAATTAAGCTTTGTGAGCTCGGCCTGTACATCTCTAGCCTAAAGGCGTGCGGATTGCTTTAATCCGTATAGCCCCTTTTTTAGTAGGTAGGCTAGGTCCCCCTTTTTAAATCTAACTAGCATTTGACCTAGACGACTTCTTGCATATTCGATTGTAGAAAAGCGGTAACAGCGTCCATTTAGTCGATTTCCATGTCTTCATAGGCAGCTAGGGCGAATAGGATTCGAATTACCATTAATTTAGCAATAGATGCGAAGGTTTGTTCATAATTGACTCCGTATTCTTGTTCAAAACCCTTTGCAACCTAGCGAGCTTTATATTGAGTGATTTGGCCCTACTCGTCTCTTTTAAGTGCATATACCCATTTGCCTCTAAGAACATGAATCCCCTTTAGAGGGATTAGCTCTGTCTAAGTCTCGTTTTGGACGAGAGAGTTGTATTCGTCTTGCATGGCCTATATCCATTTCTCTAAATTAGGTCTAGCTAGTGCTCCCTTATAAGTTTAAGGGATTTAGGGATCCACTGTGATGCTTGTAATGAACAGATTGATTTGCGTTGTGATAAACTCTTGAGTTCTGTCGTTGAAGTTAGCGTATTTTGCATATTGGTAGTTGTCTTCAAGACTGCTAGGGAGTTGGAGACGCTTTTTATTTAGATCTCCAGTCCTGTTTCTTACAGGACGAGAAGATGCAGCCGTAGGGATGACCTCTGGCTTTTGTCGAGCCTTAGATTGAGGCTTTCTTAATTCCCCTATATAGTCTTGTATTGTCTCGTGCTGTTGATCGTTGTTAAGCAATTAGTCATTGATTAGATCCTAATCATCGTTTTTAGGATCATCTCCAAATCCTCTAGGGACATTGAATTAGTCCTCTCTAGGGATGAGATCTAATTGTTGGATTCCGTTCTTAGTTTAGCCGTTTGTTTTACTCTCTGTATGGTCGTCGTCCTCATTTTCATGAGATTTATGAGAGGATTCCCCCCCTACGTGCACGACTAGAGTCTCATTGAAAAGATCATTAAATTGGATATCTTGTAGGACATCGTTCTCATTAAAGACAACAGATGAGGCTTAGATGATGCCACGCTGTCGATCATAAATCCTATAAATGGAATTGCCTTCATATCTAACGAGGATTCCAGCTTTGGCTTAGGTCTTAAATTTAGCTCCACGTTGCCGTCTTTCCTTTAGGATATAGTAGTAGGCTTTGCAGCCGATTGTTTAGAGATGTGATAAATCTAGGACCGTAGGTTAACTAATATCAGTCGTTAATGCTTTAATAGGGGTCTTGTCTTAGAGACTTCGTGTGGCCGTCTAGTTTGTGAGATAGATGGCTGTTCTCATGAATTCCAGCTAGAGGTTTTTGAGATCTTCTTAATCTTCGTCATCGTTCTCATTTAGAGCATGGATGAGAGTTCAGCATTGGTCTAGGATCGTTCTATTAGCTCTTTCGGCTACTCCATCCTGCTTAGGGGTATATGGGACTGTAGTCTCAATTTGAATGCCTCTTTCTTTACAGAATTCCTTAAAGTCATTACCTCCATATTCAGTGCCATTGTTAAGGTGAAAACACTTTAGATATCGGCCGTATTAGGTATGTATTGCAGTTGTGAAATCTTTGATTTGAATCTTAGCATCCCCCTTCTTTGGAAACGTTAAGAGCCATTAGGCTCTTAATGCATCGTCCGTTTTGATCATGCACTAATTAGAGCCATCATGTCTAGTGGGGGTAATTGGACTAAGAAGATTAAAATGGATCTTGTCAAACGCATGTTCAGACCAGCTTTGCAGCTGTTTAGACTATGTTCTCACTACTTTTAAGATGATACACGGTTTGCATGCTAGTTTCTCAATTATTTGCGGTCCGTATGTTAGTCCGTATTTCAGTCCGATTTTAATGCCCTTAGTTATTTAGGCTGTCTTACGGACGTTCTCAAAGCTAATATGACTAAGACGTCGATGCTATACATTAATTGATTGAGCGGCTGCGATCATGGCTTAGCTAGTGAGAACAGTGCAGATTCTTATTGCTAAATGCAATGATTAGAATCTGCAAATCTCTTAATCATTATGAGAGTATCGAAGGGTCTCTGTCTTACCATTGATATAGATGCCTTTTCTCTTAATAGTTGGTCTAGATAGGAGGTTAACTTTAAGACTTAGCATATGGAAGACATCTTTAAGAGTGACGGTAATAGTTGAATTGTTGGATTGGATAGCTGTAAGTGTAACAGATCCGTATCCTTCAGCCTAAGTATATGATCCTGCGGTTGCAATAGTATTTGCAGGATTTGTATTTGTCTTATATTCGTTAAACATAGTGCGGTCGTTACACATATGATGACTTGCTCTAGTGTCGAGGATCCAATTAGAGTGTTTAAGGCCTTAAATATGGTGGGCTATTAATACATGAGGATTAGTATTAGTTCTTAACTAAGTATTCCCCTAATTGTTTAAGGATTTGTTCTCATTCCTTGCGTTCCTCTATCGAATGAACTCCTCTTTCTTTTCTAGGTATTTAATATAGCAATTCAATTCTAGGTGGCCGTTCTTGTTGCAGTAGGTGCAATACTTGTCTGATTGTCCCCCTCTTTGCTAAGTATTCAGCCTCTTTTGAGAATTTGAATTGCTCTTACCCTTCCAATATTAAGGGCGGTTCCTATAGAGGGATATACTAGTGCCGTTCTCATCCTAAACAGTGATGGCTCTATTCTCATTAAGGAGATCTGCCATCATCTTGTTAAGCTTGTCATCCTTTAATGGATCTTTTGTCGTATT
>Ga0209512_1001829_pt1 | contig 24589 bp, 18 predicted proteins | sample frozenSSSSmetaG_FD_184142 | JGI IMG/M metagenome (GOLD analysis project Ga0209512, IMG submission 184142) | Glacier valley bacterial and archeal communities from Borup Fiord, Nunavut, Canada, to study Microbial Dark Matter (Phase II) -... | ecosystem: Environmental > Aquatic > Freshwater > Ice >...
TTATTCATACCTCAACGCCTCTATTGGATTCCTCGTCGCAGCGTTCCAGCTTTGCCAGCTAACTGTCAGGAGCGCAATTCCCAATGTCAACAAACCTGCAAAGGCAAAAATCCACCAACTGAGCTCTGTTTTGTAGGCAAAGTTTTCGAGCCATCGATACATGACGTACCAGGCTATAGGTGTGGCAATTGAAAAAGCAATGGCTACCCATTTTACAAAGTCTTTGTTCAGCATAACCATTACTTCAGAAATGCGGGCACCGTTTACTTTGCGGATGCCGATTTCTTTTGTTCTTTGCTCAGACATAAATAAAGATAATCCTATCAACCCGAGACATGAAATGATGATTGTCAGGAATGAGAAATATCCAAATATCTTACCCATTCTTTCTTCTGTTTGGTACAGTTTATTGTAATCTTCATCAAGAAATTTAAAATCAAGTGGATAAGCAAGATTATATGATTTAAAAGTCTTCTTGATAGATTCAACAGTTGAAGTTATATCACCAGATTTAATTCTAACAAAGCAAAAGAATCCATTATCCAAATGCATCATGAGCGGTTCAATTTTAGTATGCAACGATTGAAAATGAAAATCTTTTACTACTCCAATAATTTTTAATTTCAATCCTTGAGATGTCGTTAGTAGTTCCCCTATTGGATTCTTAAATCCCATGATTTCTGCTGCTTTTTCATTTATAACTACTGCTGTAGCATCAGTTGAAAATTCAGAAGAAAAGAAACGCCCCTCCTTAAGTTTAAGCTGGAAGGTTTTCGCATATTCCACGTCTACACCAAGTAGATGAAATAAAACATCCTCACCTTCCTTTTTTCCTGCCCAACCAAAACCGCCCTCTGAATCTCTGATACTGAAAGGATTTTGGCCAGCAATTGTTACACTTACTATACCAGGATTGTTGCCGAGGTCCCTTTTTAAAGTTTCTCGTTGCATACCCATACTGAATGGAAAATAACCCACATTGTCTATATTAATGCCAAGTTTCTTATTCTGCATATAGTTAAGCTGGTTTCCTACTACTATTGTGCATATGATAAGTAAGACCGACAGTGAAAACTGGAAAATAACCAGAACTCTTCTGAAACCTGCATTCCCGGGGTTTTTATCAGTAATGCCATTAATGATATTCACTGGCTTTAAAGATGATAAATACAATGCAGGATAACTTCCGGCCAATAAACCACAGAATAATGCGATGGTGATTAAGCCCATATATAAACCGGTACTTTGATAGTTAACATTCAAGTGCTTTCCGATTAGATTATTAAAGTCGGGCAGCAGCAATTCAACCAATATCAAAGCAATTGCAACGGCAACAAAAACGATCAGTGCAGATTCTCCTAAAAACTGGACAACTATGTTTCGTTTTTTTGCACCAGCCACTTTACGTATGCCAATTTCTCTGGCCCTCCTGACTGACTGAGCCGTGGAAAGATTCATATAGTTAATGCATGCAATAATGAGAATAAAAACAGCAATGAGGCTCAGAATCCTGACATAGGTAATATCACCATGGCCACTAATATCTCCGGCATATTTTCCGGAAGAATACAAATGAATCTTTTTGATGTTTTGAAGGAAAATCTCCGTATCCGGTCTTTTGTTATCCTTCTTCAAAAAATCAAGAATTTTTTTGTCAATAATTTTACTGTCAGTCCCTTTGTATAGTTGAATATAGGAGAAACACTGAATATTCCCCCAATCATTGATGTTTGCTCCCATTTCATTTATAAACTCATACGGAAGTAAAAAATCAAACTGAATGTGACTGTTTTGAGGCAAAGGGTGCACAACACCAGTGACCGTGAATACAAAAGATTTTAATACAGTCAATGTTTTGCCCAGAGGATTTTCATTGGCAAAGAATTTGCGGGCCATTTCTTCGGTAATGACAAGATCGTGAGGTCCTGATAAAGCGCTCTTTATATCTCCATGAACAAAGCTGATATCAAACATTTCAAAAAAGTCCTTATCAACTGTGGAAAGCACTCCGGAAATAAATTCATCCCCTTTGGGTATAGAGCCAGGGAAACTTAGGTATCTCGATGATCGTATTATTTCAGGAAATTCCTTTCTCAAGGCTACAGCTAAAGGACTGGGTGTGGTGGCTAACTGATACGATTTACCACCGGAGTAGGATTGATTTTCAAGAACACGATATAAATCATCGGCATTTTCGAAATGTCGGTCATAGCTCCATTCATCCTGTATCCATAAGAATATTAAAAATGCACAGGCAATACCAATGGCCATGCCACTTATATTTAGAATTGAATGTACGGAATACCTCTTAATATTCCGAAGGGCTATTTTGAAGTAGATCGTGTTCATTACATTTAAATTTATAGGGTTCTGCTGTTCAAATTATTCATATCTTAACGCCTCTAAAAGATTCCTCGTTGCGGCTTTCCAGCTAACTGTCTGAATCTGGATTACCCGGATTAATGGATTTTCCAGATTAATGCTTTCTGAAACCGCTATTTTACTATTCATTTTTTTACCCGTATTTAAATCCTGCACATCCTTCCATCCTGTAAATCCTGATTCTGACATTGTTATTTAAACACTACCCGTTCATTATCTCCAAACATTTCATAACCTGATGTAATCACCTTCTCTCCAGGTTTCAATCCTTCAAGCACTTCATAGAATTGCGGGTTCTGCCTGCCAATTTTGACTTGACTGCGGACTGCTTCAGTTCCTGAACTGGTCAGGACATAAACCCATTGCCCGCCTGTACTCTGATAAAAGCCACCACGCGGAATAAGCAGCGCCGTTTCGGGCTGACCAAGTTGAAGTTCCACATGGTAGGTTTGACCCGGCCGTATATTGTCAGGAACATCCTTATCGAAAACCATATCAATCTCGAAGGTGCCTTCACGCACATCGGGATAGACTTTTTTCACCACCATTGCATAGTTTTTATCCTGTCGTGTAAACGATGCTTCAAGCCCTTTCTTAACGCGGTCGATGTAATGCTCATCAATTTTTGCAGTTACCTTAAATTCGCTCATATCATTCAACTGACCCATCCGCTGTCCTTGCGGAATCGACTGGCCGATCTCAGCATCGAGCTGACCAATCTGACCGTCAATGGGCGCCTTCACCTGAAGATTTTCGAGCCGTTCTTTTACAAGTTCAAGATTCGTATTCATCCTGCTAAGGCTGAATTCCATCTGGCTTACCTGAACTTCACGTAAAGTAGAATCCGTTTTTTGCCGCGCAGCAAGAATTTGGCGATTTTTAACAGCAAACTCAAAAAGTTCAGTTGCCTCAAGGTATTCATTTTTCGAAATAATATCTTTCTTGTAAAAACGTTCGCACTGTTCAAAAGCCCGTTTTCGTTTGATAATTTCATAATCCTGCTCAAGAAGCTGTCGTTGAAGCGAAAGCCGTTCCTGCTCCATCGAGATCCGGGTATTACGAAGAAAATTAATCTGTTCTGCAAGGTTAGCTTCCGTCGACAGGATGTTCAATTTCAGATTTGAATTCGTCAGGCGAATGATTACATCGCCCTTCTTTACAATTGCACCTTCTTCATTCACAATCTCTTCAACCCTGCCACCCTCTTCTGCATCAAGGTAGATAAATCGGATCGGTTCTACAGACCCGATGACGCGGATATAATCATTAAAAATACCTTCAGAAATGGTACTTATCGAAATCTTTTCTTCCTGAATCCGTACAGTTGAGACATTTTTTCGAAGCAACATCGTGATAATTACGACCAGGAAAAGAACCCCCACAACAGAAAACCAAAATTTTCGCTGCTTCCATAAGCTCCGTTTCTCCCGTATCCGATCCATTCCATCCATGATCTTTATCTTTTTTAGCCTTTGTGTTTTCGAAAATTCGTGTTTTACAGCCGTTAATTGAGATAAATCGCTGCTGGTTACTCTTCATTTTAACCAAGATCGTGCCGTCGGAACTACACATCTAAATATCTGATCATTAACTGCTATATCAATTACAACAAGTGTAAATAATATTGACAACAAGGTCTAATGTTTATACAACCGCTTGTCTGACTCAAAACCAATACATATCTTTGGATAACAAATTTTTAGCGATGGAAACAGGACGAATACTTATTGTGGATGACAACAAGACGCTTTTGAATGCGCTTGAATTGGCGCTGCAACCCGATTTTGAATCGGTAACCTGTCTTTCGAATCCAAAGCAACTTCCATTTATTCTTCAAACAGAAAAAATAGATGTTATCCTATTGGATATGAATTTCGTTGCAGGAATCAATTCGGGGAACGAAGGTATTTTTTGGCTCTCGGAAATTAAAAAATTAAAGCCGGAAATACAGGTTATCATGATGACGGCCTTTGGCGATGTGGAGCTGGCAGTGAAAGCATTAAAGATGGGGGCGTCGGATTTTGTACTCAAACCATGGAACAACATCCGTTTGCTTGAAACGATCAAGGCAGCAGCCCGCATAAAAATATCGCAAGAAAAAATCAACCGCATCAAAGGAGAAAGCGGCACTGCATCCAATGATCACCTGAAAGTGGTCGAGATGCTTGGAGATTCTCCTGTCATGAAACGAATCCTCAAAATTATTGATAAGGTAGCTCCAACAAATGCCAATGTGTTAATTACCGGAGAGAATGGAACCGGTAAAGAGCTTATTGCAAGGGCCATTCACTGTAAATCGTTAAGAGCCTCGCAACAGATGGTTGGTGTCGATATGGGGGCAATTACCGAAACGTTGTTTGAGAGCGAACTTTTCGGACACGTGCGGGGAGCCTTTACCGATGCGAAAACCGCTCGTGACGGAAAGATAAAAATTGCAGATCAGAGCACGTTATTTCTTGATGAGATTGGGAACCTCTCCCTTCCGCTCCAGGCGAAACTATTGGCATGTCTCGAGAACCGGCAGGTCGTTCCGGTTGGGGCAAATCATCCTATTCCGGTTGATATCCGCCTGATTTGTGCTACAAATTGTGACATTGACCTGATGGTTGCCGAAGGCCGCTTCCGCGAAGATTTGCTGTTTCGTGTGAACACAATAAGGATCGAAGCTCCGCCACTACGCGATCGCGAAGAGGATATTATCCTGCTAGCCAATCACTTTTTGAACTACTATTCAAAATACTATCATAAATCAAAACTTATTTTAAGCGGAAAAGCGAAAGAAAAATTCCGCCATTACCATTGGCCGGGCAATGTTCGCGAATTGCGCCACGCGATGGAAAAGGCAGTAATTCTTTCGGAAACAGAGATACTCCAACCTGAAGATTTTCATTTCAGACCAACAGCTGAACGTGATGAATCGCGGAATACGCTTGAAGACATGGAAAAGTTAATGATAGAACAGGCACTTGCCGAAAATGGCGGGAATATGAGTACAGCCGCTATCAAGCTGGGAATCACGCGTCAAACCTTGTACAATAAGGCAAAAAAATATGGGTTCTAAACCTTTCATTCAGAAAATAGGCTGGCAGGTTGTATTGATCGGACTTTCTTCCCTCGCTACGGCATTCCTGTGGTTTGGCCCAAACAGGCCATTGATTTTTTTCCCGTTATTACTGTTGATATTTCTGCTGATCAGGCTTTTCCGTTTTCTTCAGCGGACAAACCAGGATATTGCGCTGTTCTTTGAGGGATTAATGAACGAAGATTCTTCCATCAATCTTGAGTTAAAAACAGCTCCTCCCGGGTATGCATACCTTAGCAAATCGTTACTTCGGTTAAGTAAGGCTGTCCGCGATGAGCGCGTTCAAAACCGTTTTCAGCAGCAGTTTTATGAAGAATTAATCAGCCATTCAACTTCAGGTCTGCTTGCTTATGACGAAATTGGACAGGTAAAACTGGTAAATCCACCGGTACTAGGTTTTCTGGGGCTTCATCACCTCTCTTCGATGAAAACAATTGAAAACAGATTCCCGGCATTTTATCAATCGATCAACAATCTTCAGCCCGGAAAAACAATTGTTTACAAGTTTTCGTCCGACGGAGATACGCTTCCATTGCAAATCCGGTCGAGCCTTTTCAATTTCGGTGAAAAAAGGTATCGTTTACTCGCCTTTCAGAATATAAAAACCGAACTTGATGAAAAAGAGGTGGAAGCATGGCAAAATCTTTTCAGGATACTGTCGCATGAAATAATGAATTCCATTGCACCCATCACCTCTCTCGCTCAATCAATTACAAAATCACTTCCTGATGAATCAGAAGAAACTCCCTCATCAGAAAAGGTCGATTTCAACAGAATCAGGCGAATTGCCACAACCATTGAAGGGCAAAGTAACCTGATGATGTCGTTTGTTGAGAAATACCGGAAGCTTTATAAAATCCCCGAACCAGATATCAAACCAATTAATGTTGCCGACTGGCTTTCGCGGTTCAGGATACTTTACCACCAGGAGATGATCCAAAAAGGGATTCGGTTCGATGTCCTCCAGTCAGAGGTTGATCATTTTTACGCCGATGATAACCTGATTTCGCAGGTAATCGTTAATCTGCTGAAAAATGCGCAACAAGCATTAACCGCTTCGGAAAATGGAATCATCAGGTTATCAGTCTCTAAAACAGAGGAGCATATTCTAATCGCTGTGGAGGATAATGGTCCCGGAATTCCTGAAAAATATGCCAATCAGATCTTTATGCCGTTTTTTACAACAAATCCCGGGGGAAATGGAATTGGACTGGCCATTTCTCGCCAAATTGTTCTTCGGCATGGGGGTACAATTACTTTCTCATCGGTTCCTGAAAAGGGGACGAAATTTAGCATATCAATTTAGCAGATACGCACGGCCGTGCCTATCTACCCCCAGAATAATTCAAAATGAAAAATCTTTGCAAATTAAAATTTATTTATTATTTTTGTATGCAATTTCATTCATTATATATAAATATTGTCACTAATGACTGATATATCAGACAATAATTCGATTGCTGTAAGCGACGGTGCGTTAATGGAAACCATTGGATCTTTCATTAAATATCACCGCCTGCAACAAAACAAAACACAAGACCAACTGGCAAAAGATGCCGGAATTGCCCGCTCTACATTGAGCTTATTCGAAAAAGGGATGAATACAAGTTTATTAGTATTTATTCAACTTTTGCGAACGCTAAAACTCTTGCATCTACTGAATGAGTTTCAGGTTAAACCTCAAATAAGCCCCTTACAGTTAGCAAAACTGGAACACAAAAAAAGAATCAGGGCACGGGGTAAAGTCGAAAAAAAATCAATCGCTAAATCAGACTGGTAATGATTGAAACGGCCTATGTAAATATATGGGACACTCGTGTTGGAGCTATTGCCTGGAATGCATCTACAAATCTATGTTCGTTTGAATTTGAATCCTCTTTTTTAAATTCTGCCTGGGATCTGGCTCCATTGCAAATGCCTTTAAAAGAAGCTAAAGGACGTATTTTTTCATTTTCTGAACTAAGAAACAGCCCGGCATTTAAAGGACTTCCCGGATTACTTGCAGATGTTTTACCGGACAACTATGGTAATGCACTTATAAATACATGGCTAACGCGTAGGGGACGTCCGTCCGACAGTATGAATCCTGTTGAAAAACTCTGATTCATTGGCAAACGGGGCATGGGCGCATTGGAATTTGAACCACAGGAGCCCAAAGGATCAGATGATGCAACAATCATTAAAATCAACGATCTTGTTCAAGTTGCAAACGACATTCTTACTGGCCGTCAAAATTTTGCAACCGAGCTTTCCGATCAGGAAGAAAAAGGCCTGATTGACCTTTTAAAAATCGGAACATCCGCCGGAGGAGCAAGGGCAAAAGCAGTGATTGCGTTTAATCCAGTTACAAAAGAAGTTCGCAGCGGACAGGTTGATGCTCCCAAAGGCTTCACGCATTGGCTTATAAAATTTGATGGCGTTTCGGATAGCCAATTTGGAGCAGCCCATGGCTATGGCCGTGTTGAAATGGCATACCATCTGATGGCAAATGATGCAGAAATTGAAATGAAGGAGTGCCGCCTTTTGGAAGAGAACGGAAGAGCACACTTTATGACCAGCAGATTTGACCGTGAAACTGGAAAAGGTAAAATACATGTACAGAGTTTTTGCGCCATGAGGCACTTTGATTTCAATGAGGTGAATTCGTTCAGTTACGAACAACTCTTTGAAACCATGCGATTGCTTGGGTTGCCTTATCCTGAAGCAGAACAGCTATTCAGACGCATGGTGTTTAATGTAATTTCGCGCAATTGCGACGACCACACTAAAAACTTTGCTTTTACAATGGATAAAAATGGCTTATGGAAACTTTCACCAGCCTTTGATGTCTGCTATTCCTACCGCCCGGAAAGTACTTGGGTAAGTCAGCAATCACTTAGTGTAAACGGGAAAAGACAAAACATTAACCTGGATGATTTTTTATCAGTCGCAAAACAGATGAATATAAGAAATGCTGCCAAAGTTGTAATTCATATAAACGAAATTGTGAACAATTGGTCAAAGTATGCTGAAGAAACCAAAGTAAATCCTGTGCTTAGAGACGCAATCACCAAAACGCTCATAAATCTAAATGATTAGTTTGGTCAAAGCATCAACAACCCATTCGCTCTTAATTGCTTAATTGCAGTACTATTCCAGAAAAGCACAAAATCCTCACCTGTCTGCTCTTCAAATGATTTTTCCAATTCTCCAAACGTTATTAGCAATGGTTGGAAAATTGAAATTTCCGGAATTTTGGTGAAAAGCCAATTGCCTTCTTCATGCTTCAGGTGGATCACCAAATCCTGTTTTTTATTCGCAAAGGAGATTTCGGCCATTTCGTATGTTTGATTTTTTTTCTTCTTCGAATAATAGCGAATAGAAGGAAGTCCTCCCAGCCACACGATTCTGGCATGAGGTTTTACCGGTTCATATTCCAAATTATCAATTGTCTGCTGAATATATTTTGGAGGGATCGTGGTTCGGGGCACTTTAAAATTGAACCAATCCTGAAGCGGAAGGCTGAATCCTATATCATGCATATAGTTGAAAAGTGATTTTTTAAGCCCTTCGCTGAAAAGTTCATGATTTGCTCCTGACGGATCATGGTGAATTAAATCGTTGTTAGCAAATGTTCCAGCTTTTTCATTTTCAATTTTCACGTTAAACTGATCAGGATTCAACCCAATCGGACTGTGCGCCGTCATTGCAAACTGGTGCCAGAACCCTGATTGCACTACTCCGGCTTCGAACAACTGCCTCACAACTTCCAGCGAATCGATGGTTTCCTGAGTCGTCTGTGTGGGGAATCCATACATCAGGTAAGCATGGACCATGATGCCAGCCCGTGTGAAATGGTCAGTTACTTTTGCAACCTGAGCAACACTCACCCCTTTGTTAATCAGTTTCAGCAATCGGTCGGAAGCCACTTCCAATCCTCCGGAAACAGCAATACATCCCGATTCTTTCAGCAACAAACACAAATCGTAAGTGAAGCTTTTTTCGAAACGAATGTTTGTCCACCAAACCACCGTAAGTTTACGCCGGATGATCTCTAAAGCCAAATCGCGCATCAATGCAGGTGGCGCAGCTTCGTCTACAAAATGAAATCCAATCTGCCCGGTTTGCCGGATCATTTCTTCGATGCGGTCGCATAAAATATGCGCGCTAATAGGCTCGTAACGTTTGATATAATCGAGCGAAGTATCGCAAAACGTACATTTGCTCCAATAACAACCATGTGCCAAGGTAAGCTTGTTCCAGCGGCCATCGCTCCACAGACGGTGCATCGGATTTACGATTTCGATCACCGATAAATAAACATCAAGTGGTAAATCGGTGTAATCAGGCGTTCCGGTTTCCGACTGCAAAAAATCAGTTTGAGTGGAACCATTCAGGTAAACAACCTTGTTATTTTCTATTGTAAAGGTGCGTTTCAGATCTGCGTTACTGCGCTTCCCTTCAAGGTATTCAATGAGGTTCAACATCGCGGCTTCACCATCATCAAGCGTAATAAAATCAAAGTAATTGAAAACCCGCGGATCGGTCAGTGAGCGCAGTTCTGTACTGGCAAAACCACCGCCCATCACTATTTTCAATTCCGGAAAATGTTTTTTAATCCACTGTCCGCATTTGAAAGCGCTATAGAGATTCCCGGGAAAAGGCACAGAAATGGCCACGAGCGTTGGTTCGTAAACCTCAATTTTCTTTTGGAGTAAGCCTATTAAAAGCTTGTCAATAAAGCTATCGGGAGCAAGCAATGTAGCTTCCAACTCGTCGAACGTTGCTGCCGATCGCCCCAGGCGTTCGGCGTAACGGCTAAATCCAAAGTGCGGATCGATTGCCTCCTTAATCAGGTCCGAAAGATCTTCAAGGTACAACGTGGACAGGTGCTTGGCTTTATCACGCGTTCCCATGGTTCCGAAAGCCCACTCCAAATCTTCGGTTTGGGCAAAACGTGAAGCCCTGGGTAAGAAGTCACCTTCGCAAATCAAATGTGACAAAGAAAAATTCTTTTCCTGTAAAAAAGCAATTACCTGATCTGTTGTCTGAATATAGCTCTCCCGCAGGTTAAAAATCCGCTGTCCATTAGCCGATAATATTGGGTTTATTGTTTCAATTTCGTGAAAAACAGCTTTCAATCCTTCAGAAGAAAACAACGCCAAAATCGTTTCTATACCAAGATCGCATTGGAAGGTTGAAATTGATTTTGTGTTTAAAAATCCTTTCAGATAGGCTGTTGCGGGATACGGCGTATTCAGTTGGGTAAACGGTGGCGTTATTAACAATACTTTTTGACTCACGATCTAATCTTTTTACGATTCGTAAAAGTAATGCAAATATGTATTAACTTTATTTCTATAAAACATTTAACCATGCAAGCGAAAATTTTGATCATCGCGGTATTGGTAAGTTTAAATACCGCAACGGTTTTCTCGCAGAAAGCCACACAAAACCGGAAACCTTATGCTGCTGGTCGATTTTATACCAATAATCCTGTCGAATTAAAAACCCAGTTGCAGGAAATGTTCTCAAAATCGGTGAAGAAAAAAACGGAAAACACTCCTCTTGCAATCATTTGCCCTCATGCAGGATATGTTTACAGTGGTGAAGTGGCTGCGTCGGCTTATAACCAGGTAGATTCCAACCGAAAATTTGAGCGGATTTTTATCATTGGATCAAGTCACACCACGGCATTTACCGGAGCCTCGATTTTTTGGACAGGCCATTACGTCACACCTTTGGGTACTGTAGAGGTTGATCTGGAACTTGTCAGGCAATTGGTAAAAGAGAACAAACTTATCCGATGCTATCCCGAGGCGCATTCGTATGAGCACAGCATTGAGGTACAACTTCCGTTCCTGCAATACCATTTACGGACTGATTTCAAAATTGTGCCCATTATCATTGGTTCTTCAACGGCTGAAACTGCTAAAAAGCTGGCAGCTATTTTAAAACCATTTCTGAATGATAAGAACCTGTTTGTGATTAGCAGTGACTTTTCGCACTATCCCAATTATGTCGATGCCCCAGTGGTTGACCAACTCACAGCCAAAGCGATTAAGACCAACAAGGCCTCGACCCTGATTAATACGCTCGAAAACAATGATCGAAAAAGCATACCAGGTTTGGCAACCAGTCTTTGCGGCTGGAGTTCGGTGCTGACTTTGCTTTATATGACCGAACAAATGCCAGATATTACTATCGATCAAATCCAATATAAAAACTCGGGCGATTCACCGGAGGGTGACAAAAAGAAAGTAGTTGGTTATTATTCCATATCATTCATACAGGCAAAATCGAAAGATCAGACAAGTGAATTTTCACTGAGCAGAGACGATAAAAAATCCCTGCTTCAACTTGCGCGCGAAACCATTTCGGAGTACGTCAGAAACGGACATGAACCCAAAGTTGATGAATCAAAACTTAGTGCGACTTTAAAAACTCCCTGTGGAGCTTTTGTAACACTTAATAAAAACAACAATTTACGCGGATGCATCGGCCGTTTCGATACTACCCAGCCGATTTGGAAAGTGGTACAGTCGATGGCTGTAGCTGCCGCTACACAGGATTATCGCTTCAGTAAAGTTCAGTCCAATGAAATTAGTCAGTTGAAAATTGAAATCTCGGTGCTGACGCCATTGAAACGAATACAGTCGGCTGATGAATTTATCATGGGTAAACATGGCATTTATATCAAAAAAGGAAATGCTTCCGGCACATTCCTGCCCCAGGTTGCCAATCAAACCAAATGGAGTAAGGAGGAATTTCTCGGTCATTGCTCTGAAGACAAAGCCGGCCTCGGTTGGAATGGATGGAAAACTGCCGAACTATATACATACGAAGCGTTAGTATTTAGCGAGGGGGAAAAGGAATAGCTCTCCGAAGGTTTCTGTGGTTTGAAGGGTTTCTATTGTTATAGTTAGTTTCTATGGTTTCTCTTGTTTTGGCAACAGCTGTAGCTGTTTCTGTTGTTTAAAAAGTTCATCGTGTTGGCATCGATTTTATTGGGTATCATTTAAAAAAGCACAATATGAGCACAATAAAGAAATTTGAGGATTTAGAGGTTTGGAGACAATCAAGGGAATTGTGTAATCAGATTTATCAATTGACGTTACAGGAAACGTTCTCCAAAGACTTTGGCTTAAAGGATCAGATCAGAGGTTCAAGCGGTTCGGTGATGGACAACATTGCCGAAGGTTTTGAAAGAGACGGCACGAAGGAGTTTGTGCAGTTGCTTTCTGTTTCAAAGGGTTCATGCGGTGAGAGCCGCTCACAATTATACCGCGCACTCGACCGTAAATACATAACCACGGAACAATTCGAACTTCTGTCCCAAAAAACAATTGACTTAGGACGCAAAATCTCCAACCTGATGATATACCTGAAAAACACTGAAATAAAGGGTAATAAATATAAAACCACAAGCCCTGACCAAACTAAACGGCCACAACAAGAGAAACAATAGAAACCATAATAGCAATAGAAACCCTTCAAACGTCAGAAACAACAGAAACTTTCCCCCATGAACACCGCCTACCCTCTCTTCCCGATCACCATCCTCGTAATTCTCTTCTACACATTGTCGTGGGGATTATCGCGTATAGGAATCGTGAGCAAAACCAACCACCGGAAATTCTGGAATGTATTGCTGCTGATCACCTTTCTAACAACCTGGCTGATTGGATTATTCATGGTTGTAAAGATCAATTACAAGCTTGAGATCTCTTTTTACGAGCAACTTGTCGGATATCATGTGTGGTTTGGCATCGGGATGGCGATTGTTGGCATTATTCATTTGTGGTGGCATCTCAACTACTACCTTCATCTTTTTAGATCAACAAAAAGGGAAGAACCATGCCACCTGTTCCTTACGGAAAACAACCTCGATGAATCGCAATTAAAGCTATCGGCTTTTATGCTGGGAAGTACATCCATTATCGCCCAGATACTTTTGTTGCGCGAGTTTCTGACAGTTTTTAGCGGCAACGAACTGGTCATTGGACTCGTACTTGCCAACTGGATGATATTAACCGGCATCGGCGCATACCTTGGGAAATTTCCGTTAAGGATAAAAAAAACATCCTCAGCGATCGTTCCGGGCCTTCTGATCCTTTCTATTTTGCCTTTTATCACCACATTTCTAATCAATTTTCTCAAAAATATCGCATTTCCCATCGGGGCGATGATCAGTATGTTTCAAATATTTATTGCTTCGCTGTTGCTGCTTATCCCGTTTTGTCTTATGAGCGGTTTCCTGTTTACATTCATCGCCAACAGCTATTCAGAAATCAAAAATCAAAACGAGACCGGTCCTGTTTATGGTTTCGAATCGGCAGGGAGCATGGCCGGAGGTTTGCTAAGCGGACTGCTTTTTATTTTTGTCTTTTCGTCGATCGAAAGTCTGCTGGTACTGGCCATTATTAACGGGCTCGTCCTTTTCCTGATCAACCTAAAACAAAAGGAACAAACGTTGAGTTGGTTACCACTGCTCGTTATCCTACCTGCGTTTGTGCTGTTGCTCTTTCATCCCGAGAAGCTGATCCGTAGTTGGGTGTATCCCAACCAGGAAATTGAGGTTTCGAAAGATTCACCTTACGGGAATATCGTGATTACGCAGCGTGAGAAATTGTGGAGCGTCTACAACAACAATGTGCTGTTGTTCGACTCCGAAAATTTCATGTTCAACGAAGAGGCCGTTCATTACGCGATGCTTCAGCACCCCCATCCTGCGAGTGTATTACTGTTTTTGGGCGGAATTTCGGGGCAAATTGCTGAGCTACGGAAATACGGAGATGTCTCGATCGATTATGTCGAAGATAACCGGTGGCTGTTATCCCTGATGAAAGATACGCTTCGTAAGATGATGGATGAGCGCACAACAATTCAGGTAACCGATCCGCTTCGGTTTATCCGGAATACAACAAAAACGTATGATGTAGTCGTTCTTAATCTGCCCGGCCCTTCTACACTGCAATCCAACCGTTATTATACGCTTGAGTTTTTCACAAATCTGAAGAAAAAACTTGCTGTCGGAGCAGTTGTTTCCTTTGGATTGCAATCGCCGGCCAATTACCTGAACGAGGAAGCTGCCGATCTGAACTCAACCATTTATTCAACATTGAAAAAGGTATTTCAAAACGTGATCATTATTCCGGGCGAAAAGAATTATTTCCTCGCATCCGACTCTCTGCTCACCTACCAAATAGCCGAATCCGTTAAAGCGAAAGGAATCGAAAACCAATATGTCAATCCGTTTTACATTGACGACCAGTCGGTCCAACGTCGCGGAGAAACCATTCTTTCGGCATTAAATCCAGCCGCTGAAATTAACACGAATCTCAACCCCGTTTCTTACCGGCAGCAACTGAACTATTGGCTTAGTTATTTCAAAGGAAGTTATTGGATAATGGCCGTTTTGGCGGGGGCACTTGCATTGTATATTTTCTTTCGGGGAAACCTGCGCACCCAGGCCATGTTCCTGACGGGCTTTTCGGCTACGGGAATGGAGATCCTTTTGCTGTTCGGATTGCAGGTTTTCTTTGGAAATATCTATTTGCTCACAAGCTTTGTCTTTACGGGATTTATGTTTGGACTTGCGGTCGGGTCCTTTTCCGGCAAGTCGTTAAAATATACACCGGAAAAGAATTATCTGGCGGTTACACAAATCCTGATTGGCGTTTTTGCAGCCGTTTCAGGCATGTTGCTCTTTTCTTCTCGCATTGCAGAGCTTCCCGATGTCGTTGTGTATTCATCCTACCTTGCAGCAACCATACTGATTGGCGGATTAACGGGATTTCAGTTCAAAGAAGCCAGCCTCAACACTAAAAGCAGTTATGCCAACATTTCGGGAAACACCTACAGCTATGACTTATTTGGTTCGGCAATGGGTGCGCTTGCAGTGACGCTTTATCTGGTACCAAAATTGGGAATTGTTGTATCTGTTTTCACAATTAGTTTTGTAAATTTGGTCTTGGGAATTTGGATCCTTTTAAAAGGGAAATAGGACATAACGATTCAAAATTATGACAAGGGAAACAGCCATAAAGCTATTCAACGAGAAAAAGATTCGAACACATTGGGACAATGAACAAGAAAAGTGGTATTTCTCTGTTGTTGACGTCGTTGGAGTACTTACCGAAAGTGAAAACCCAAACAATTACTGGAAAGTACTGAAAAATAGGTTGAAAAAAGAAGGAAGTGAGTTGGTTACAAATTGTAACCAACTGAAAATGCAATCTACCGATGGGAAGTATTACAAAACGGATGTCGCTGATACTGAACAATTATTTCGTTTAATTCAATCTATTCCTTCGCCTAAAGCTGAGCCTTTTAAACTATGGCTTTCTAGAGTAGGGCGCGAAAGGATCGATGAAATTGAAGATCCGGAAATAGGAATCGATCGTTTAATGGAAACCTATTTTCGCAAAGGGTATTCAAAAGAATGGATAAATCAACGTCTTAAAAGTATTGAAGTCCATAAGGATTTAACTGACGAATGGGAGAATCGGGGAATTCAAAAAGGACAGGAATTTGCACTACTTACCGATGTGATTACAAAAGCATGGAGTGGATTTACTACAAAACAATACAAAAACTTTAAAGACCTAAAAAAAGAAAATCTTCGTGATCACATGACTAACCTGGAATTGGTTTTAAACATGCTCGCTGAAGCAACGACAACTGAAATTTCGAAAGAAAAGAAACCGATTACATTTGAGGATAGTCGAATTATCGCCAATCAAGGTGGAACAATAGCTGGAAATACAAGGAAAGAAATAGAAGAAAAAACTGGGAAAAAATTGGTAACCAAGCAAAATGCAAAACAAATAGTGCAAAAAAAGCATAGTCATCTTGAATAAAACTTGAATCGTTTAACGATGAAAGCTTTTCATCAAATAAATAAGCGTGAATTTCTGAAACGGGGACTGGCAGCAACCGGCGCTATCGTATGCGCTCCGCTGATGAGTTTTACAGGCCCTGCATCCGGAAAACTTTGGAAATGGAGCAAAGAGGGCCTCTATTGGTCACCCACTCCAAAGGGTACCAAATGCCTGATATGCCCGAATGAATGTATCATCAAAGAGGGCGAATCGGGCAATTGCCACAACCGGGTGAACAAAGATGGGAAACTCTATTCGATCGCTTACGGAAACCCAAGCGCCGTAAATATCGATCCGATTGAGAAAAAACCTTTGCATCACTTCCTGCCCGGCACAAAAGCCTTTTCGCTTGGAACTGCGGGTTGCAACCTCGCCTGTATGAACTGCCAGAACTGGACCATCTCGCAGGTAGGCCCCAAAGAAACGCGCAATTACGACTTAATGCCCGAAAAAGTAGTAGCCGAAGCCATTTCAAACCAATGCCCGTCGATTGCTTACACCTATTCCGAACCCATCTCGTTTTATGAGTACACCTGCGACACCGCCAAACTGGCGCGTCAGGAAGGGATTAAGAATGTATTGGTTACAGCTGGATTTATCAACGAAGAGCCGTTGCGTCATCTTTGCACAAATATCGATGCCATCAGGGTTGATCTGAAATCGTTCAGTAACGACATCTACATGAAACTAAGTGCCGGAGCCCTTCAGCCCGTTCTGAACTCACTTAAAACAATCGCCTCGCTCGGAGTCTGGCTCGAAATCATTAACCTGGTCGTTCCGGGCTGGACCGACAATTTAGATATGATCAAACGTATGTGTAACTGGCTTGCCGAAAACGGGCTGGCCAATACTCCGCTTCACTTCAGCCGCTTTCATCCCGAATATAAACTCACGCAATTGTCTGCCACTCCCATAGGTGTGCTTTCACAGGCCCGCACGATCGCTCTTGCTGCGGGAATTAAATATGTGTATATCGGCAATGTCCCGGGTCTCGATGCCGAAAATACGATCTGCCCGAAATGCCGCGCAATCGTTGTCGAACGGAAAGGTTTTACTATTTTGCAGAACAATCTTGTAAATGGCGCCTGTAATAAATGTGGCCAGAAGATACCCGGCGTTTGGGAATAACAGTATTACTCAAGGAATCATGAGCCGGTAATTTTGATATCAACCGATATGAATTGCCACTGGTTTCAACCAGTGGAACAAATAAAACATATACCCTTTGGCTTTAGCCAAAAAACCCTGTGATTAAAAGTGACCGGGTGAGTTTTCAGGACATGAACACTCACCCGGTCACTCTATCTTGCTCCTGGCAAAACCCCAATATTGATTTATTTCGCTGCTTCTCCATATGTAGCAAAAGGCTACTCCTAAAAAGTCCTTCATCCTCTCCCCTTTTTAGCTTGCCTTTTTAGCTTGCCTTGTATAAAATTTTTGCTTTTCCATTAAAATTCCAGCTTTAACGTTTTGAAATAATTATATTTCTATTTTCTTTTGTTAATAATGTAATCGGATGACTGTTCCAGTCTTCAATAATCGACCGTGCACATCATAAAAATAACCTGGATCGGTTTGAAATGGACATCGCAGAATAATTCAATCGGCAGCATTAAAAAAGATTTCCAGTGATCATCCATTGATAAGCTTTAACAGGGAGCGATCTCCTCAATTGGCAAAACGGTTTTTATATTTTGACTTCGGTTTATAGGATACGAAACATCTGATCTATTTGACATGAACAAGAATCACAACAGGATAACCAGCCTCAACCTCCTACTTTCAGGGTTGATGCCGCCATTTAGGACAAGTATTGGTTGTAAAGGCAGTTCCATCCTCTCTTTCGATGCGTCTGATCATTCAAACCAACAATCAAAATACAATTGCCCTCCACATTACAATACGATCATCGAACCAACAGGATAATTCATCTCAAATATTTAGATTTCAAATGCGATAAGCTGTTTCAAAATTTTTAACTAACCTTTAAAATTAATAGTTATGCCCGACAGATCGAGAATTCCACGTGCGGTTGAAATGTTCAATGCCTACCTGATTTATACAAGCAACTATATGCAGGCCGGCGACCCAACTAACGCGGATCGTCTTGGCTTATTGCCTGCAGAAGTAGCTAAATGGAGTGCACTTCTTGCCGAATGGAGCCCATTATACTTTAAATATTCTGACGCAAAAGGCAAACGTACCACCGCGATTAAAGATCAACTTCTGGAACTTCTTTCAAATTGCGTTTCGTTTGATCAAAAAAATCATTTACTCGACCGAATTGCCGCTTCGCCGAATGTTACGATTGCTGATATGGAAACATTCAACATCAAAAGAGGCATCCTGCAGAAAACGACGCGCACGATTCCCCAAACGGGCATTACCGAAACTGTGTTGGCGTTCATTCAAACAATCGGAGGTGGTTCATTCACCATTAAATGTCGCAGTTCGAAAACTGGAAGGGCTGCAATTTTTACGGGCGCTGACTGTGTTCAATTTGCCTATCAGGTTGGCGGCACTGCGCCCACATCGGCTGAAGCGTATGGTTTAATCCATAATATATCAACCAAAGCCGGGTTTATTTTATCCTTAAATCCGGGTGATTCCGAAAAGCATTTATATATCTGGTTTCGCTGGTATCACACAAAATATCCCCAATTAGCCGGTCCGTGGTCACGTTTAGAAACAAGATTGATCGTATAGCCCACTTCCGGCTGATGGATTGTTCCGATGACGAGGAGTGACAGGCGTCTGCAGTTACTCTTCGTCATTTTTTATGCCCCGTATGCTGCAAAAATCCGGTCGTCAAAATAAAAAGATTCCGGAAAAATTCCCCGCCATCACGCTGTTATAGTATGAACAAGATCAAGTGCCACATCCGGACGCTGTTATTTCATCACTCAATGCCCTACTAATCAATTAGCTTAAAGTATATCAACAACAGGCTTTATTAACGATGAGATAGCAATACCTAATCTCACAATAGAGAGAAGGGAAGTCACAGCCAAAAGATCTGATGCCATAACAGAAAGCTCTGATGCCACTTCAGTCATGACTTAAGTAATGTTAGTCATGACCAAAGCAATGATAGTCATGACTTAATTCACATTAGTCATGACCAATGCCACGATAATCATGACTGAAACCGCAATAGTCATGACCGATATCATGTCAGTCATGACTAGAACTATTTTAGTCATGACTGAAGGCAAGATAGTCATGACCGAAACCATAACAGTCATGACTAAAACGCGATTATAATACAATGGTGGAGTTCCGGGTCACAATATGATGGGTAAATTGTGATCCGTAGGAACGATAGCATAACCGAAGGACGCAATAAAAGGATAGAATGCTACGTAAATGCGCCATGTAGGAGCGACAGAGCGAAAAGCAGGTTTATCAATTGAAACGGTTACTTTATTCCATGACTACCATTAATTCGATTTGTATTCGATTGCCGGGTCTTACCATTCTATCGGGGCAATTCTCCACGCCGGTGTTGCAAAGCCAAACTGAATGGAAGGAATAGATGCTAAATCCAGATAAAAATAGTGCTAAAAAAAATCATAAAGAAGTGGAGATGGGAGAAGTATTGAAATGAGGGTGATGACTTAAACCCAAAGTCAAATCTAAACTACTTTATTGCTTTCGTAAAAATGAAGCACATACAGCCGGAAGAAGACTAACCCGGCAACACATACAACACTACTTATAGCGAAGATCGCAGCGATCGAAATATACTGGGCAATGAGTCCGGCCATTATCATTCCGAATCCCATGCCGATATCCAATGCCGTATAAAGTGTTGAATTTGCGGCTCCCCGATGACTGTCGTCGGCAAGGTTATTTACCATCGACTGGTACATTGGAAAAACAACGCCAATACCAAACCCAATAATAAGCGCCGAGATATAAAATCCGACGGCATTTTGCACCAATGCCAGCAATGGGAAACCAACAATAAGCAGCATCAGGCATATGGTGAGAATTCTTCCAGGGCCTTTCCTGTCGAAGGCCTTTCCGGCGACAAGTCGCGAAGCAGCAATACCACCAGAAAAAATCAGAAAGAAAAAAGAGGAATTCTGTATCCCAATCTCGCGTCCATACAATGCAATAAAAGAAAGTAGTCCACCATATGTACTCATGATAATAAGCACATTGATCGATGGCCGGATCGATTTTTTATCAAATAAGTTATTCAGACGAAACTGAATGTGTTTTCCTTCAAGTGATTGTTTGGGCAAACGAATAAAATAGGCACATGTAAAACTTGCAAGGCTGATAAATAATCCCGATACAAACATCACAATATACCCCCAATGATGGCATACAAATAATCCGATAACCGGCCCTACCGACATCCCCAATGTTGTTGATAATCCAAAATAACCAATCCCTTCGCCACGTTGCGGTGATGGAATAATATCAACGGCAATTGTAGATGCCGAGATCGTGGTAAATCCCCATGTAAGTCCTTGTGCAAACCGGAGCAGAATTAATGCTGTAATTGTAATTGCAACCAGGTATCCGGCAAAAAGAAATGAATAAATAATCAAAGCCACCAAAAAAACCTCCCGGCGACTAAACTTATCAAGTGTAAAACCTGAAAAAGGACGAATCAGTACAGAAGCAATGGTATAAGCAGCTACAACAAACCCAACCTGGCTTTTTGTTGCCTGAAGCTCACTTACTAAATAAATTGGTAAAGCCGAAATAACTGCATAGTAGGTAATACACATCAGAAAATTCGACATGATAAGGAGAATAAAATCCTTATTCCACATCCGCTCGTACATAGTCCAAGACATTAAAAAACGAAGTCGCAAATGTATTCAATAAAGACCGCGGCTATCCGGTAATCGTGTTAACAAAATGAGAAGAGACCATTAAGATATGCTATACTATTTGATTTCAGCCTGTTTGAATAAACTGTTTTGTACCATTATCAAGAAAGCCGATGAACTGGAGTTACCATGAACTGTTAATGTGAATAGAAATGTTTTAACTTTGCCACTATAATACGCAAAGATGAACAATTATCCTGTCTATAACGCCTCCATAATAGTAACCCGTGAGCTGGAAGATGAGTTGGGAAAGATCATGTCCCGCTACCCTCACGATAAAATATTCCTGGTTACAGAAGAAAACTGCGATCAATTTTGCGTTCCTCTCATCACTCGCACACCCGGATTTGAAAATTTCAGGAAAGTAGTCATTCCGTCAGGCGAGGAGAATAAAAAACTCTCGTCCGTTGAAATGATCTGGCTTTTCCTAAGCAAGAACGGTGCTGACCGTAAATCACTTGTTGTGAACCTGGGTGGCGGAATGCTTACCGATCTTGGAAGCTTTGCAGCCTCAACAATCAAAAGAGGAATGGACTTTGTAAATATTCCAACGACCCTTTTGGCACAGGTTGATGCATCGGTTGGCGGGAAAACAGGCTTCAACTTCAACGGATTAAAGAATGAAATCGGGGTGATCAATCAACCCAATACCGTACTGATCGATACACGCTTTCTGCAAACAATCGACAGTCAGAATTTCATTTCCGGTTATGCCGAAATGATCAAACACGGGCTGATCAATTCTGCGGAACATTTGGAAGAAGTTCGTAATTACAACCTTACAAATCCCGATCTCGACGTACTTCGTGGAATAATTGCCCGTTCGGTAGCCATCAAAGATAGTTTCGTATTCCAGGATCCCAACGAACGAAATATCCGCAAAGCGTTGAATTTCGGCCACACGATCGGCCATGCTTTCGAAAGTGCCGCGTTATATTCGGGTCAGCCAATTCTTCACGGATATGCTGTCGCTTATGGAATGATTGCAGAACTGTATCTTTCTCATAAGGTTTGTAATCTTCCTTTGACGATACTCAATGAATTATCGGATTGGCTAATCGCTGTTTACGGAAAATACACGATTAAGGAGAGCCAGTTTGAAACATTCTACCAGTTAATGACGCATGATAAGAAGAACGAAGGGACACGTGTCAATTTCACGCTGATCCCGGCCGTCGGTGAGGTGGCCATCAATCAAAATTGCGACAAGGCCCTTATATTCGAAGCTCTGGAATATTACAAACAACTTTCTATTTGAAGATTATCCATGCATTATACCATCACGAAAGAAGATAAAATACTGAAAGGGGAAATCACACTTCCCTCATCCAAAAGCATCAGTAACCGGATATTGATCATCAATTCATTGAGTTATTCGCCCTACGAAATTGATAATCTTTCGGACAGCGATGATACGAAGGTGATGGAGGATGTGTTGAATGCAAATACCAATCATTTTGATATTGGACATGCCGGAACAGCGATGCGATTTTTAACCGCCTTTTTGTCGAAGATAGCCGGAGAATGGATATTAACAGGATCGGAAAGAATGCGGCAACGTCCGATCGGCATTCTTGTAGATGCATTACGCAAACTTGGCGCATCGATTGAATACACCGAAAATGAAGGATTCCCTCCGTTAAAAATCCTTGGAACTTCGTTAAAAGGAGGGGTTCTCGAACTTGACGGAAGTATCAGCAGCCAATATATTTCAGCGTTACTGATGATTGCGCCAACAATTCCGGGCGGACTGACATTAAAACTATTAAACCAGGTAACTTCGAAACCCTACATTGAACTCACCCTTAATTTGATGAAACAATTTGGCGTTCGTCATTCGTGGAACGGGAATGAGATCAGGATTGATGAGCAAACCTATAACCCGATAAAGTTTTCGGTGGAAGCAGATTGGTCAGGTGCGTCGTATTGGTACGCGATGGCTGCACTTTCCGATGAATGTGATCTGCTTCTTAAGGGATTGCGTCTGCAAAGTCTTCAGGGTGATGCTGCCCAATCGGTGTGGTTCGAAAACTATTTTGGCGTTCAGTCAACACAGGAAGGCAATGACGTACGCCTTACTAAAAAAGAAGTACCTGAACCGAAATTATTAGCATTGGATTTTATCGAAAATCCCGATATCGCCCAGACTTTTGCTGTGCTAGCCGTCTGTCAGAAAATCCCTTTCCACTTCAAAGGACTGACAACATTAAAAATCAAGGAGACCGATCGTATATTAGCTTTGCAAACTGAATTGTCCAAATTTGGCGCAAAACTTACCGAACCTGCAGAAGGTGAACTTTCCTGGGACGGAACTTTCATTAACTCTTCAGTGAGTCATCCTATTGCAATCGAAACCTATCATGATCACCGGATGGCGCTGGCATTCGCCCCTGCTGCAATGGTGTATCCCGAAATTGTCATCAATGATCCGGATGTGATTACAAAATCCTATCCTGCTTATTGGGATGATCTGAAACGGGTAGGATTTAAGATCTTGTAGAGACAAGGCATGCCTTGTCTCTACAATGCCTTTTCTCTACATACGCGTTGTCTCAAGAGGTGCCTCGTCTCTACAAATTTAATCGTTATCCTACGTTATCTCCTGCGATGTATTATCTTTGTTAATCATCCTAAGTAATATGTCGATCCACAATATCATACCCGACGAATTCATCCGGTTCCTTTTGGTACTGGTATTCTCTTTGCTAATCGGACTCGAACAACGACGTCATCATATTACCGAAAATGAAGATCTGTTGTTTGGAACAGACCGGACCTTTACATTTATCGGACTTTTAGGATATGTATTGTTCATCGCAGATCCCAAATCATACCTTCCATTTCTTACCGGGTTTGTAATAATCGGACTTTTGTTAGCAATACAATATTTTCAGAAAATCAATCAGCACAATAATTACGGACTCACAAGTTCGATTTTGGCTTTATTGACTTACTGCCTCCCGATAATGGTTTTCACCCAACCTGTCTGGCTTTTGCTCTCATTTGTAGTCGTTATACTCATACTTACAGAGATTAAAAACCATTTTATCTCAATTTCAAAAAAAGCATCAGAAGAAGAGTTCATTACACTTGCCAAATTTATCGCATTTGCAGGAGTACTTCTGCCACTGCTACCAGCCCAACCGATTTCGGATCAGATACCAATTTCCCCGTACAATCTGTGGTTAGCAGTAGTGGTGGTATCAGGAATTTCGTATATCAGCTACCTCCTCAAAAAATTTGTTTTCCCCGATTCAGGAATTATACTAACCGGTATTCTTGGTGGTTTGTATAGCAGCACTGCAACAACTGTAATTATTGCCCGACGCGAAAAAAAGGGAAGCGCTGGTGAACAAGCAGTTTCAGCCATCATGATAGCCAATGGAATGATGTACCTGCGCATACTTGTTCTG
>Ga0209512_1001830_pt1 | contig 24584 bp, 14 predicted proteins | sample frozenSSSSmetaG_FD_184142 | JGI IMG/M metagenome (GOLD analysis project Ga0209512, IMG submission 184142) | Glacier valley bacterial and archeal communities from Borup Fiord, Nunavut, Canada, to study Microbial Dark Matter (Phase II) -... | ecosystem: Environmental > Aquatic > Freshwater > Ice >...
TACGAAAAGCGGCCTACGCTTCATTAAAATTCTACTATTATCAACGAAGTTCTTATGAATTAACCGCACCTTTTGCAGGTTTATGGGCAAGAGCAGCAGGGCATCCCGACACCCAATGTATTCTACATTCGTCAACTGGCAAAACCGGCACTATATCCTCACCCGGAGGTTGGTACGATGCAGGCGACTATGGCAAATATGTCATCAACGCTGGTATTTCAGTGGCGTCTATGCTTTCATTTTACGAGAACTTCAACACTTTTTTTGCTGATGGAACCATTCATATTCCTGAATCTGGCAATGGGAAAAACGATTTGCTGGATGAGGTGAAATTCGAACTCGACTGGCTAAAAACCATGCAAGACATCGACGGCGGAGTGTTTTTTAAATTGACAACATTAAATTTCTCTGGGTTCATAATGCCAAATGCAGATAAGGCAGACCGCTATGTAATTGGAAAAACATCGGCTTCGGCACTTGATTTTGCTGCTATGATGGCAATGGCCGGACGTGTTTACAAAGATTATGATGCTGAATATGCGGCTGATTGCATTGTACGGTCCGAGAATGCATGGACTTGGGCAAAGGCGAATCCTGCAATTTATTTCAAGAATCCAACGGATGTTTCAACGGGCGAATATGGTGATGGAAATGTATCAGATGAATTTATCTGGGCAGCTGCCGAATTGTATATTACAACCCAAAAGGCCGAATATAGAACTTACCTGGAAGGGAAAAGCAGCGCACTGAAATATCAAAGTGCACCTGGCTGGCCAAACGTCCAACCACTTGCATCTCTTTCCTTGGCCACCCAAACCAATGGTTTATCAGCATCACTTTTATCAACAATAAAAAGTTCAGTGACGGCAACAGCCGATTCATGGTTAAGTCAGATTAATTCCAATGCCTGTAGAATCCCAAATTCTGGCTATGGCTGGGGATCGAACAGCGGTATAGCAAACCAGGGAGTTGGGTTATTGTATGCTTATATTCTTACAAAAGATACCAAATACATTAAAGGTGCAGCTGAATGTGCCGATTATTTATTGGGTAAAAATGCTACTGGTTTTTCTTTTGTTTCCGCATATGGCAGCAAGACTCCCATGAATTTTCATCACCGTCCCTCCTTTGCCGATGGCGTAGTACAGCCTGTTCCGGGTTTTGTTTCCGGAGGACCAAATCCAGGCAAACAAGACGGTGAAAAATATCCCTTTAGTGATCCGGCAAAATCCTTTGTAGATGTAATGGGTAGTTACGCTTCCAATGAAGTTTGCATCAACTGGAATTCACCCATGACCGCATTATTCGCCGGCATTGACGCAGTTATGGGCGATAATTCAGCAGTTGATTTTCAAGTACAAACCAGCATCAACAATCCGCCGGTAATAAACATTACATCACCTTTATATGATTCAAAAACAGGTTCAGATTTGCCTTTCAAAATAAAAGGTACAACAACTGATGCTGATGGGATATCTAAAGTAGAATATTATGTGGATGCGCATTTTATGGGATTAGTTACAGTAAGTCCGTTTGATTGGACCTTGCGCTCTCTTCCTTTCGGTTCTCACACTGTGAGCGTCTTGGCCTACGATCTCAAAGGGCTGACAAGTGAAAAAACAAACATCTTCAATTATTATCCGGTTATTAGTTCACCCGGGAAAATTGAAGCTGAGTATTTCGCAGCAATGACTGGAATTACAACCCAAATAACAAGCGATACGGATGCCGGACGAAACATTACAAGTATTGATGCAAACGACTGGTTGGATTACAGTTTAAACATTCAAAAATCGGGAAACTACCGGGTTGAATTTCGTGTGGCAAGCGCTGTCGCAGGGGGTAAATTTGAACTTCGAAAGTCAACAGGGTTAGTCCTTTCTTCCCTTACAATTAAAACTACAGGTGGTTCACAGAAGTGGGTAACGATTGCGGATACCATAAACCTGACTGCAGGCAAACAAACACTTCGGCTACAAGCAATGACCGGTGGCTGGAATATTAATTGGATTAACCTTGTATATTTGTATCCAACCTCTGCCCAGGATCAGCAATTGAATGAAAACGGAAATTCCCTTTACATTACTCCTAATCCGGTTAGCAGCAATTTCACTTTAAAATACAATTTAGCACAGCTCGCCCCTGTTGAATTTACCCTTTATGATGGTAGAGGTAAACTGGTTAGTAAACAAATGAAAGAAAGCACTCCATCATATTTAGGTGAACTTAACTGGAATATCGACCAGAAACTTGCCTGCGGTGAATACTATATCAGTATGCAGCAAAAAGGTAAAAAAGTGGCCACTTGTAAGTTAATTAAAACAAAGTAGCTTCCTTGTTTAAACTCAAAAGAAGGAAATATCAACAAATAATTCAGACACATACAACGTTCCTATTTTCAGGTATTATAGCCAGCATATACTCCAAAGCTATTTATTTCATGTTCGGTTTCAATACCATGGTGAAATTATTAACGGGTAAAGCCTCCCTTTAACCTGACATTATCATTGTTAACCAACCTTAATAGGAATAACAATTTCATCACTCAAATAACCTTATTCACCTTATCTGATTTATGATGAAGGTTGATAAGGTTAAAATCTTGTTTATCTGTAACATACTACTAATATTAATAAGAAAAATAAGGTTTGTTAAATGTATACAATACACGTTCATTCAACGCTCAATTTTAACAGCCGTATTCCCTTAGCCCAGATTCTCTCTCTTTTAAAAAGTTGCTAATACAAATTCAAGATTCTCATTGTGATCGTCTATCCTTCAGCCATTTGTTTTTATTTAATTAATGCATAATTTAAACACACATTGTACATCTGGAAATATACAAAATATATACGAGCTATATATGAGCTATATACAAACTGCATCAAGAACAGCCATAGGACCATGGCCAAATCTTAGCAAGTGGCGAACGCTGTAGTAGCGATCCATATGTGCCCGACCTTGCTAAGATTACCCAAAATTAAGAAGAGGATCAACTTATGAAACGAGCCATTTTAATCAAAAATAAGTAGTATGATGTTGAATAAAGAGGATATGCTATGGATAAGTAATTATCAGTCAAATAATAATAAGGATTTAATTGTAATAATGAGTAAATAAGTAGGGGTAGAACGTTTGTCGAATTATATTAAATAAACATCCTTTCTCTTTCAGATGCAATAGAATACGCATTCACAAACGTTTTCCGAAGTACCACTTTATATTCATCCTTCCAAACTGGCATAAAAACAAAACGACAGGACTCTTGCGAGTCCTGTCGTTTTGTTTTTATAAATATTGATGATTAAACCATTGGGTATTTTTTGAATACTTCTTCTGATCTCATCAGGATGTCAACATATTGGGCACGTTGATACATAAATGGGTCTTTCATATTTTTTCTGGATAATTTACCCCTGAAGTCGTTCAGATTTTTATACCCTTTCTTATCCATCCATGCATTGAGATCGGTGAGCATGGTAGCCACATATGACAATTCCCTTTTGTAAATAACCGACACCATTTGTACTGCATCAGCACCGGCGAGCAATAGACGGATCACATCATCGGCGGAATAAATACCACGGCTGGCGCAGATACTTCCTTCAATGTTTCCATGAAGTAATCCTGAATAGCGAAGTGAAAGATGAATATCGCGCGGCTGTGTTAATTCCCATGGAAAGTGAAACACTTCGTCCTCGATGTCAATATCGGGTTGAAAGAAACGGTTAAACAATACAAAACCATCCACTCCCGCTTCATCGAGTTTCTTAATAAAATTCAAAGTATTGGTATAGAATGGACTTAATTTAACACTCACGGGTATCTTTACCGCTTTCTTTACACTTCTCACAATCTGATATTGTTTTTCTTCAATAGATGAAGCACCTACCTCGAAATATCCGGGAGTAGCATACAAATTCAGTTCAAGACCGTCAATGCCAGTTTCTTCCAGCGCTTTGGCATATTCAACCCAACTGGGTTCATACAAGGCATTCAAACTTGCAAAAACTGGTATAGAAGTATTTTCTTTTAACTTTTTCAGATTGAAGATATGTTCTTTGGGCCCACCATAAGGAACTTCTGGAAAAATGTGGATCATTTCAGCATTCCTTTCATCGTATTCACTCCTCGCTTCATCCAACTGAAGACTTTCAAGTTGGATCTGTTCTTCAAAAAGCGACTTGTACACGATAGCGGCAATGCCTGCTGCTTCAAGTTCTTTGATGATTTCAGGTTTAGTAATAAGATTGCAGGCACCTAAAATTAAAGGATTCTTTAATTTGATGCCCATGTAGGTTGTTGATAAATCGGCCATGATGTTTGGGTTTTTAGTTTGATCTCTACAATTAAACCCATGAAAGTCCTTTTTTGTTTAGTAATTATAAAAAAAGAAACCCCATGGAAACTTATTCCACAGGGCTTTGATTTATTTTTTGATTTAATGGACTACATCAAACTATAGGCAACGGTTAATCCGGCCATTACGATCGAAACCATGCTCATCAATTTAATGAGAATATTGAGCGATGGGCCTGATGTATCTTTGAACGGATCGCCAACCGTATCGCCGGTTATAGCCGCTTTGTGACAATCAGAGCCTTTTCCGCCCATGTGGCCTTCTTCAATATACTTCTTGGCATTGTCCCATGCACCACCGGCATTGGCCATAAAAATAGCAAGGATAAAGCCAGTGGAGGTTCCGCCTAACAGAAGACCTACGACACCCGAAACGCCAAAGATAAGTCCAGTAGCAATGGGGATAAAAATGGCCAGCAATGATGGAAACAGCATTTCTTTTTGAGCGCCTATGGTTGAAATTTCAACACAACGGGCATAATCCGGTTCGGCTTTTCCTTCCAGGATACCTTTAATTTCTCGGAACTGACGACGAACTTCTTCCACCATACTCTGAGCAGCACGGCCCACAGCATTCATGGTTAATCCGCAGAACAGGAAGGCAGCCATAGAACCAAGAAATGCACCTATCAAAACGCGTGGGTTCATGATGTCGAGGTGTAAAAACTGCATCATTTCTGGGATCGTTGCCTTGTGTATTTCCATATTTGTGAAATGATTATTGGTGGCATACTGTGTAAATTCAGCTACTTTCTCAGGAACACGGGCAATGGCAATTTTAATTTCTTCGATATAAGAAGCCAGCAGGGCTAAGGCAGTTAAAGCAGCCGACCCAATTGCAAATCCTTTTCCTGTGGCAGCAGTTGTATTTCCAAGTGAATCAAGGGCATCGGTACGTTGGCGTACTTCTTCGCCCAAACCACTCATTTCAGCATTTCCACCGGCATTGTCGGCAATTGGTCCATAAGCGTCAGTAGCCAATGTAATACCTAAGGTTGAAAGCATACCAACAGCGGCAATTGCAATACCATATAAGCCAAAGCTAATATTATTAAAATCAAAATTGGCAGCAAAAAGAAAGGCCAAAATAATAGATGTACCAACGATCAGCACCGGAACGGCTGTTGAAATCATGCCAGTGCCTATGCCGGAAATGATTACAGTTGCATGACCTGTTTTGGTTGCTTCGGCAATATTACGGGTTGGTGCATATCCTGCAGAAGTATAATATTCAGTGATTTTACCAATTCCAATACCACCCAATAAACCAGCCATCATAGCACCCCAGACTCCTATATAATTAGGCATATTGAGGTATCTGAGGATAAAAAATGAGAAAAAAGCAATTCCAACTGAACTGATATTGACTCCACGCCCCAAAGCATTTAGCAATTGTTTTTGATTAGCGCCTTCTTTGGCTTTGACCATGAAGATTCCAAAAATGGAAAGAATGATACCAACAGCCGCAATAATCATAGGTGCAATAACAGCGTTAAACTGAATAGTATAGCTTTCATCAGGACTCACATTAACACCTATATTAACCAAATTTGAAGCTACAAAAGCAGTAGCTCCCAGCGCTGCAGTTGAAAGAATTGCACCGCAATAAGATTCGTACAAGTCGGCTCCCATACCAGCTACGTCACCAACGTTATCGCCTACATTATCAGCAATGGTTGCAGGGTTACGGGGATCATCTTCGGGAATGCCGGCTTCTACTTTACCCACCAGGTCAGCCCCTACATCAGCCGCTTTGGTGAAAATACCACCACCCACACGGGCAAACAATGCCTGGGTTGAAGCTCCCATTCCAAAAGTAAGAGTAGTAGTAGTAATAATGATCAACTTCATGGAAGGATCAGCAGCAATCATGCTATTGGTGGTCGAGTCGAGAGAACCGATGATAAACTGCAATGCATAAAACCACATAGAGATATCAAGCAATCCAAGGCCAACTACAACCAATCCCATTACAGCGCCTGAACGGAAAGCAATTCGTAATCCCTCGTTCAATGACCGTTGAGCAGCATTGGCTGTACGTGCCGATGCATAAGTAGCGGTGCGCATTCCAAAGAAACCAGTTAATCCGGAGAAAAAACCACCAGATAGAAAAGCAAATGGTACCCATGGATTCTGAATTTTCAAAACATAAGCCATAATGGCAAACAATGCAGTCAAAATTAAGAATACCTTAAAAACCACCTTGTATTGTTGCTTAAGGTATGCCATTGCACCATCACGAACGTGCTTGGCAATTTTTTTCATTGTGTCAGTCCCTTCGCTTTCCTTCATCATTTGTTGAAAGAAAAACCAGGCAAATAAAAGTGCCATAACGGAACTGAGAGGCACCAACCAGAAAATTGAATTCATATTTTTTTTGGTTTTATGCAACTTGCATTGCTGGTTAAGTTGATTGTTTTTCTATTGATTAAATTGAATTCGTGAAATTAACAATTAATACAATGATTGATCAATTAGATTGAATGTTGTATAACAGTAATACCAATTTATTTTCAGTATACAAAAAATAGAAAATTACTATTGATTTTACTCATTTACCATCTTTAAGAGTTCGATTTATAACTAAATGCTTAATATTTAAATCAGTTTGACACATCAATAACCCCCCTTGTACTTGAATCTGAACCTTTTTTGTGCAGATTTTGTAAATTAAAAATCAGCAATGAGGAAGCGATCATTATCATTCCAGAAACTGATACTACATCCGGCGACTCATCGGGAAGAATTAACCAACTGAGAATGGCGCCAGAAACTGGAATCAGGAATTTCCATATATTCAGTTCTGATGCCTTTACCGTTGGCCTTCTGAGCAAAGTATACCAAATAGTGATGGCAGCTGCCGACAAAAAGCTCAACCAACCCAGCGACACATAATATTCCGTAGGAAAAACCTTGTAGTGAATCCCTTCGATGGGTATAGAAATTATAAATAGCGATAAGCCCCCGATGAAAAGTGATGAGGAAGTTAATATTATTGGAGAAATGGTTTGCTTTTTTAAAGCAACCACCACGTTGGTAATGCCCGATGTCAGGTTATTCAGCAGCAATAGAGCCACCCCTGTCATGGCAATTTGAGCACCCGATGGAAGACTATTTCTGCCAAGTGTTATCACGGTAACACCCAGTATTCCAAGCAAAATACTGCCCGTTTTATACCAATCCATTCGGTCGCCTGAATTATAAAAATGCGCCACTAAAGCCACAAACAATGGAGAGGAACCTATGATCATGGCTGAAATTGAGGCCGGCACCATGCTCACACCCAAATAGAAGAGCGAATATTGCAAGATTACCTGTAAAAAGGCAATCAGGCATACATACCCGAAATTCTCACTCACTTCTTTCCTGAACCGTGTGAGATCATACACAACAGGAACTAACATCAGTCCCGAAATCACAAAACGAATCCCCGCAAACTGCAAAGGCGAATGGTATTTAAGGCCAATCTTTACCCCCACAAATGCCGAAGACCATAGCAAACAGGCAATAACAGCGAGAAATGTAGTTTGGGAAAAATGTTTCTTCATTCAAGTACTTCACTCGTTAAATATAAACAATAAAAGGCAGCTTATGGCTACCTTTTCCGTTTTTATACAATTGTATTTTCGTTAAATCCATTTTAAATAATGGAAATCCTGCCTGTGCGGCAATTCCGGGTTTTTGGGATACAGGCGGATGGCATAACTAAATGCACCCGAATTCATAAGTTGCAGGTTCAGTTTAAAAGTAACGATCGATCCTTCAATTTTTTCTACCTCAAACTGTAAACAATCCACCAGCGTAGCCGTATCATCTTCACCATTTTCAGTAATTACCATTTCAACCCCCGCATCCTCTGGTTTCAATGCTTTAAGATCGACCACCACCCTTGCCGGATAATTTTCTCCGATTTTCAATACATTGGTAATTCCGTTGGTGATCTTAACTTCTTTTACTTCTATATTATCCCAAACTTGGGAAACATCAAACTTCCACTTGGCAATTTCTTTGGCTATTTGATAGTTCGAAGCTATTAACCGGGCAGAACGAATGGCTTGAGGGTTGTAGAAGCGTTCCTGATAGTCGCGTATCATGCGCGCTGTGGTGAAATGGGGAGCTACTTTTGCAAACGTATTTTTAATGTACGACACCCATTTCTCCGGAACTCCTTTATTATTTCGGGTATAAAATGCCGGTAAAATTTCATCTTCAAAAATATTGTAAATGGTTTCGGCATCCAACTCATCTTGTAGCTCGCTCAAATCATAGGAGTTTTCCTGCGCGAGGGCCCAACCTGCATCTTTCTTGTATCCTTCGACCCACCAACCATCAAGTACTGAAAAATGGATGGTGCCGTTCATCACCCCCTTTTCACCACTGGTACCCGATGCTTCGAGAGGACGGGTAGGAGTATTCATCCAGATATCCACGCCCTGCAACATCATTTTGGCAAGGTTCATATCGTAATTCTGAACAAAGAGAATTTTACCTATGAACTCCGGTCGTTTTGAGATTTCAACGATGTACTTGATCAGGTCCTGACCTGCTTTATCGGCAGGATGCGCTTTACCGGCAAAGATAAACTGTAGGGGACGAGCCGGATTGTTTACCAATTTAGCCAACCGATCAAGGTTTCTGAATAGCAAATGAGCTCTTTTATAAGTCGCAAACCGACGTGCAAATCCAATGGTAAGTGCGTAAGGGTTAAGTTTCCCTAACACCTCACTTATCTGTTTGGGGTTTTCGTGCCTTTTAATCCATGTGTCGGTAAATCGCTGTTTGATATATCCGATGGTCTTCAGGCGAAGATTCTGCTTGATATTCCAGATTTCTTCGTCCGGAATCATGTAAATATGTTCCCATACATCAAAATCCAGTTGTTGTTCGGGAAATTTATCCCCAAAGTATTTCTGATGAATTTCTTTCCACTCTTTGGCAACCCAAGTTGAATAATGAACCCCATTGGTGACATAACCAACCTGAATCTCTTCGGCCAGGTATCCTTCATACAAGGGGCGCAATATTTCTTTCGACACATCTCCATGTAAACGGCTTACCCCATTTATGCCCACCGAAAGGTTACAGGCCAGGTAGCTCATATTGAAGTGATCTTCAGATAAGCTGGCTTTCCCTAAACTGAGGAATTCATCCCAGGTAATTTCAACTTTTCCGGGATAATTCTCCATATACTTGTAAAAAAGGTCCTGATGAAATGAATCATGTCCTGCCGGAACCGGAGTATGAGTGGTAAATAAGGTTGAAGCCCTTACCACTTCTTTGGCTTCGGCATATTTCAATGCTTTATTTTCAACCAGGTCTTTAATTCTCTCGAGACCTATCATGGCAGCATGTCCTTCATTGCAATGATAGATATCTGACTCAATGCCCAGTTCTTTCAACACTCGGATTCCGCCAAGTCCAAGCAACATTTCCTGCTTCAACCGGTTTTCATTGTCACCACCATATAAGTGATGGGTTACAAAGCGATCCTCATCGCTATTGCCATCAAAATCGGTATCCAAAAGGAAAAGTTTTACCGAACCCACATTGACCTGCCAAACACGGGCATTGACAATTCTGCCGGGAAATTCAACCTCAATGCTTACCCACCCGCCATTTTTGTCGAATGCAGGCTGCACGGGGATTTTTGAAAACTGCTGTGCATCGTAATATGACAATTGTTCGCCGGCGATCGAAATATTTTGTCTGAAATAACCGTAACGATATAAAAGTCCAACGCCCGTTAGGTTTACTTTTGAGTCGCTGGCTTCTTTCAGGTAATCACCTGCCAGAATGCCCAACCCACCCGAGAATATTTTAAGGCTGTCATGTAATCCGTATTCCATGCTAAAATATGAAATCGAAGGGCCTTGAAGGGTTTTGCGATCATCGAGGTACTTGTGTAGCATTGCTGAAACTTGATTCATTTTCAGGATAAAGCGGTCATCATTTTCGAGTTCCAGAAAACGCTGATAGCTTACCATCTCGAGAAGCAAAATGGGGTTATGTTCGCACTCTTCAAATATCTCGGCATCGATCATTTGAAATAATTCGCGGGCTTCATTGTTCCATACCCACCAAAGATTGCGACTAAGCTCTTTTAAAGGATCTAATTTTTCAGGTATATCTGATTCAACAAATAATTTTTTCCAAACTGGCTGTTCCACAATAGACTGTTTTATAAACCTAACACCATCATCCATCTTCTGTCTCTTTATTTCGTTTCTACCATAAACGCTCTAACACAATAAGGGTAAAAGAAGTCAAAAAATAATTTATTCCTAAAAACTAAATGTAAAGATGGTGTTAAATTAATGGTTGTTAATAATGTTAATTGCTGGTAATTTTTGTTTTAGTAGTTTTTGCAGGAGCCAAAGACCCCCGCTGAACGTTTTGTTTTGATTGCAGAATTTTTATTTCCGCCTCCTGTTTTTTCAATTTAATATCCTTTTCTTCCAGAATTTTATTGAGTCCTGCAATCTCAATTTCCGACTTACTTTCAGGAACAAATGAATTGAGCCTTAGTTTAAAATCGTTTAAAACATTCATGTAATTAATGAATGCTTCATAAGGACTTTCATACGGGTTAAAATATTTGTGTACTTCGCCATCAGAGAAAAACTTGGTGCACATGTAATAGAAATGGTCACTCGACTGCAAATAATTCCAGTCTTTAATCATGGCGCTATCTGTTACCCTGTTCATACGGTCGGCAAGTTCATATAATTTATTAAAGGCTTCATCCTGCAGTTCATTTCCTAGCCAGGCTGAAAGATCGCGTTCTTCATCGGCCCACGAAATGGGTTGTGGAACACTCACTATTGAAACGGGCTGAAACTTTGCTGCAACTTCGGAAGGAGTAGCAAAGGTCATTTTTGAATTCTTGAAAACGGCCTGAGGTAAATTTTCCAGGAAATTAAAAATACCGGTATCTGCTGCCTGATGTTCGCCAAAGGCCTCGTAATCCAGAAATATATTGCAAATTTCATCCTTGTCAAGGGCACTGATCCATTTAACAAATTTTTCAGCCGTTAAAGGATATTCATTCCAACCCTTATTTGAAAAGCGAAAAGCCAGATCATCACTCAATTTAAAATTGCGCATCAGCACTTTCAATCTTGGATTAATGGCATTCACATACAGAAAGTTGGGCGATTTCCAACCCAGAATATGCCGTGCCCCTTCGGTCACCATTGCTTTATAGCCCATTTCTGAAACCATTGCACCGATTTCATCCGAATAGATTAATTCAGTATTTCTGAATACGGTTGGTTTCTGTCCAAAATATTTTTCAATCAGCAGGTCGTGATCGGCTACCTGTTTTTTGAAAAGGGTTGGATTTTTCAACGAACCCAATGAATGAGAATAGGTTTCAGATAAAAATTCAACATGTCCCGTATCCGCCAAAGCCTTGAAGGAATCCAGTACTTCAGGGGCATATAGTTCAAATTGTTCGAGTGCCAGCCCTGAAATGGAATAGGCAATTTTAAATTTGCCCTTATGTTTCTTGATCAGTTCCAGCATTAGTTTGTTGGCCGGCAGGTAACAGCGGTCAGCCACTTTACGCAGAATAGATTCATTGGCATAATCATCGTAATAATAATGATCGTTGCCGATATCAAAAAAACGATACCGTCGGTAACGAAAGGGTTGGTGAACCTGAAAATAAAAACAGATGGACTTCATATCAATTGATTTTTTAATATTCTTTTTCAATTACTTCGCGATAAATATTACGTACTTTTTTTGCAGAGGTTCTCCACAGAAGATTGTCCACTTCCACTTTCCCATATTCTTTAAACATGGAGTGAAGGGCCGGATAATTGATCAACCCATAGATAGCGTCGGCCATGGCATAAGTATCCCAGTAGTCAATTTTGATGGCATATTTGAGAATTTCTGAAACCCCTGACTGATACGAAATAATCACCGGCACGTTGGATTGCATAGCTTCCAGGGGCACAATTCCAAATGGTTCGGAAACAGATGGCATGACGAATACATCGCTCATGTGGAACATATCGAAAACATCATCGCCTTTTAAAAAGCCTGTGAAATGGAACCTATCGGTGATTTTTAATTCGGCTGCCCTTTTTATCATGGCATTCATCATATCTCCGCTGCCAGCCATCACAAAACGCACATGATCCATCTTTTGAAGAACCAAATTAGCGGCCTCCACAAAATATTCAGGTCCTTTTTGCATGGTGATGCGTCCAAGGAATGTAACAATCTTTTCATCCACCCCTTTCTTGAGCTTTATTTTTTCATCCGTTGATAAAGGTTCAACGGCATTGTAAACTGTCACCACCTTGTGAGGATCGATATTGTATTTTTCAATCACAATGCTTCGTGTCAGGTTACTTACTGTAATAATTTTATCGGCTGCATCCATGCCTTCTTTTTCCATGGCATAAACCTGAGGATTTACACTTCCCCCGCTACGGTCAAAATCGGTGGCATGAACATGGATCACCAATGGTTTTCCTGAAACACGTTTGGCAGCTATACCCGCCGGATAAGCCAGCCAGTCGTGGGCATGAATGACATCAAACTCGTTGTCACGGGCAATTACTTCGGCTACAATTGAGTATTTATATATTTCCTCCAGCAGGTTTTGATCATATTTCCCCGAAAAATTAATTTTTCCTTCAGAATCAGTCTCAATAAACTTTGTTTTTTCTGAGACCACTTTGGTTGACAACTTCCAAAATTCTTCTGGATCCATGTAAGGGACCATTGAGGATTCAACTTCGTAATAATCAATTTTTGACTGAAGATTGCTGAATTGAATTTGTTTGTGGGTCACAGGCACTTCATTGGCACCAAGAAGTTTCATGGTCGACTGATCTTCATCGCCAAAAGCCTTTGGAACCACAAAAATTACATCCATATCATTCAATCCGGTCAACCCTTTGGTCAAACCGTAACAGGCAGTGCCCAGCCCTCCCGATATGTGAGGGGGAAATTCCCAACCAAACATCAAAACCTTCATAGATTCAAGTTAAAAAGTTGACTTTATTCTTGATAATTATCCATTAATTTAGAAGCACGTATCAATGCGGCAACACTCCATGCCTGGGAGATTGCCCCCTTGCCCCGATGGGGAGGATTCCCATTATACATCTCAGAAATAGTCCCGATACAATGCTCTGTCATTTCTTCTTCAAATCCTTCTATTATTTTTTTTACGAACGGCAATCCACCCCGGCCGTGTATTCTCAGGTAGCCTTCAACAAAGAAAGAGATGAACCACGGCCAGACTGTTCCCTGATGAAGGGTTAGTTCACGTTCCTGGTTATTTCCTTGGCAAATACCCTGATAGTAGGGATCACGCGGTGACAATGTCCTCAAACCGCGTGGGGTAAGCAATTCTCGTTTTACTGTACTTAAAACAGCCTTTTGTTTTTCCCGATCTAAGGGTGAAAATTCAAGTGCGGCAGCAATGAGCATATTGGGCCTTATTGACCAGTCGGTAAGATCGCCATCAACACAATCAGCCAGATATTGCCGGCTCTCAGACCAAAACAACTCAACAAACGATTGTGCCACCAAAGATGGGAGACTTCGCCACTCATTGAGAAATTCCTTGTCTTTTTCTGCTTCCGCCAATTCAATTGATAAACATAAAGCATTGTACCAAAGCGCATTCACTTCCACTGGTATTCCACCTCTCTGCACCACAGGTTTTCCATCCACATAGGAATCCATCCATGTCAATGCTACATTTTCAGTTTTACCGTAAATCATGCCATTTTCAAGCATCCGGATATTGAATTCAGTTCCACTTTTATAAGCCGAAAGTATTGATTTCATTTGTGGGCCATACTTCTCCCATATTTTTTTGGAGTTCTTTAACTGTCGGTAGTATTGTTGTACTGACCAAAAAAACCAAAGCGGTGCATCAATCGAATCGAAGAATGTGCCTGGCTTGCCGGGGAATTTCGGAAATAATCCATCCTTTAAGTATTCAAGTTGGGTATCCAAAACATTTTTACAGGTTTCCTGATCATTCAAATCAAGGGTCAATCCGGGCAAAGCAATAAAAGTTTGCCTTTCAATTGCTCCATACCATGGAAATCCGGCAATTATGTTCGTCTCATGGTCTTTTCTGACAAAAAATTGTTGGGCTGCATTGCTCAGGCTGCCTAAAAAAGTGTCGCGGGGTATGCGTTTTTTAACCTCCCTTGTAAATTTTTGTTTAAAAGTGCCAACTGTCATTTCGCTGGTCGAAGCAGAGAAAATAATGGTCTCTCCTTTTTTGATAGGAAGTTCAAAATATCCAGGTACAAAAAGATCTTCTTTGTATTCGTATCCGCGGTTTAGCTCTTTGAGATATTCAATGCCATATTGCCATTCGGGAGACGGAATAAATTCCACTTCTTTTGAAAATTGCATGTGTAAAAACGGATAATTGTCATACAGCTTTATCTTGATCCCATTCTCAATTTCGGTATATCGTGTATTGGCATATAAATTGGCTTTGCTTAGCTCATGGACACTTCTGAATGCTAAAAATGCCCTGAACCTTAAAATGGTAGGTGAATGGGCCTCTTCAAGGGTATACTTTATAAGTAATTGCTGTTCTTTTTCAACCAGCATACGTTCCTTGCTCAATACAACTCCCCCAACCCGGTAGGTAGTCCGGGGAATGATATCAACATTGAAATCGTTTATGTACTTATGCCCTTTGGGTTCGTAATGATCGCCTTCAAATTTATGGATGCCCAGGTTAAAAGACGATCCATGTTGAATCACTGATTCATCAAACGAAGAAAGAAGGACTTGTTTTTCACCATTCAGTTCATCGAGCGGACAAACAAGCAACCCGTGGTATTTACGCGTATTGCATCCCGAAAGGGTGGTACTAATGTAAGAACCGGCACGGTTCGAGCGAAGCACCTCCCTTTGAAGTGAATACTCCAGATTAACCAACTGATTTTTATCAAATTTTAGATAACTCATAGTTACTGACTTTTGGCTCTTTAAATTGGTCTTACAAAAAAGAGTTGTGATACACCCTGAAAAAATATAACCATTACAAAAATAGTTATTATATGTTTGCTAATTGATCCCGAGTGCTCGGGAGTGCTGAATACCAGATAAATTCTCTTCCAGTTGCCTTTTCTCCTTTGCAAAATTAAGATAGGGGAAATTAATTGTTATTTTATTAATTTCATCTAAATTATATAAAATAAATCGTTCATATTCCACGGAGGCAGAATTAACAGGACGGTGCAAAATGGCCTTCCCTATTTTTACTACCTCTTTGGCTATTTGCAGGCTGTTAATGGAAATCATAACCTTGCCAAATCGTTCGAATATATAGTCGGTAGCAACGGCACTTAAATGCAGCATATCCTCAGCATAGAAGCGGTAATCACGCAGTTCGTCCATCATCAGTTCATACGAAGGAAAGTAAGCGGTATTGTTACTTTCCAGCCCTTTTAACAAATGGTCGATAGCGAGTAATAAAGTAGCTTTGCTAACCTGATTTTCCACTGCTCCATCTTTCCAGTGTCTTATTGGACTTACCGTAAATACCACCTTTAAATTTGGGTTAAATTTCCAAAGTTCCTTTAATAATTCACTATACACCCCTGTAATATCTGATACATCCAACCTAAAACGCTTAAATTTGGCGGCAGGCACCTTATGACAATTCGTTACCACCTGGCCAGTTTCTTTCAATTCGTACACCCATGAGGTTCCGAAAGTGATCATCAGAAAATCAGCTCTTAGCAAAAACTCATGTGAAAGGCCAATCCTGCGATTGATCTTTTCAAGTGCAACTTCACGATCAGCATTCGAAAACCTGCTGTGGTGATAAAAACTATTCCAAACACCTTGATCCTGAAATAAATCACTTTCAGTAAAAACCCGTTTCTCTAATAAAATATGCAAACTATTTGCAATCGAAACCGGATTGTACAATATGCCAAATGGATTCAAATCAACATCAAATTTCAGGTCAAGTAATTTTTGTCCTATGTTCTCCGAAAAACATGATCCAAAGAACAGTATGCTCTTTGAATAATCCATCTTCCATGGAAACTCCGGAATCTTTATTTCAGTAAAAAATGACATTTTAATGGTTAATTGTTAATGGTTAATAGTTAATGGTTGTCATTTGGTTAATGTTTAATGGCTTTGCACCCGATCAGCACGTTTTAATTAATCATTAACCATTAATAATTAATCATTATCTTACTCTTTTAAACTCCTGCTTCTCAAGCACCAAGGCTGTTCGGGCAGGCAGGTACAGACGCAAATAATGCTGGCTTGTTAAACCACTTTCAGGAATGGTGAAATAGGTCATCCGCCTGTCAATTCGGTTTTGTCCGCCAAAACGTTCATCATCCGTATCAAGAATAATTTTGTATTTGGAAGCTTGCATTGGAATTCCGTAGGATGTAAACGATTGAGATGGATTAAAGTTGAATACAAACAAATATTTTCCTCTTGAATAAATTAATATTTCATTCCACTTATGATCGTATACCCAATTTACCTCTGGATTTTCAATCAACCTGGACTTTTTGGCAAACATGATCATTTCACGGTCAAAATCAGATAGCAAATAATAACGCAGGTCTTTGTTATCAGTTAAACTCCACAAACGACGAGCATGGGCATAGGACCAATTGTTTCCTTCGCGTGGAAAATCAATCCATTCGGGATGGCCAAATTCATTGCCCATAAAATTCAGGTAAGCGCCACCAGCACAGGAAAGAGTGGCCAATCTGATCATTTTATGAAGGGCCATTCCACGTTCAACTGCCAGATTGGGTTGATCTTTGCGCATACTAAAATACATTTCTTTATCGATGAGCCTGAAAATGATGGTCTTGTCGCCTACCAAAGCCTGATCATGTGATTCAGCATAACTCACCACTTTTTCGTCCATTCGTTTCGAAGTCAGCTCATGGAAAATGTTACCCACATCCCACTGTTCGTCAGGCACTTCCTTGATCACTTTGATCCAAAAATCAGGAACACCCATGGCCATCCGGTAATCAAAACCAACACCTCCCTCATTGTGAGGTGTGGCAAGGCCGGGCAAACCACTCACTTCTTCAGCAACCGATAATGCATGCGGATTTATTTCATGTATCAGGCGGTTGGCCATAATAAAATAGGTAAACGCTTCCTGGTCAACTCCTCCATTAAAATAATCGTCATAGCAGGTAAAAGCTTTACCCAAACCATGATCAAAATATAACATGCTCGTTACCCCGTCAAAACGGAAACCATCAAACTTGAATTCTTCAAGCCAGTAACGTATATTCGAAAGTAAAAAATGAATTACTTCAGGCTTACCATAATTAAAACAATATGAATCCCATGCCGGATGTTCTCCCCTGGCTCCTTCATGGAAAAACTGCCAGCGGGTTCCGTCATATTTCCCCAATCCTTCCACTTCATTTTTTACGGCATGTGAATGTACCAGGTCAATGATCACCGAAATACCCATCCCATGCGCTTCATCAACCAGATGCTTTAATTCTTCAGGAGTTCCAAATCTTGAAGATGGAGCAAAAAAGCCCGACACATGGTAGCCAAAACTTCCATAATAGGGATGTTCAGGAATTGCCATGAGTTGGATGGTATTGTATCCGGCTTTTTGAATGCGGGGTAGAATATCAATTCTGAATTCATCGTAGGTATGGACTCTTTCACTCTCCCCGGCCATTCCTATGTGGGCTTCATAAATCAGCGGAGCTTCGTTCGAGCGTTGGAAATTTTCATTCTTCCACCTGTAAATTTCATCAGGCGCCCAAACCTGAGCGCTGAAAAGTTTTGTTTCATCATCTTGCACTATCCTGTTGATCCACGCGGGTATACGCTTTCCGTGACCATCCTTCCAGTACATTGATAAAGCAAATAAATCGCCATGTTTCATTTTATCTGCTGAAAAAATTAATTCCCAGTTTCCGTTGCCCACAGGCTTCATGGCATATTCAGGAGTTTCATTCCAGTTATTAAAATCGCCTGTCACATAGATTGCTGTAGCATTTGGTGCCCAGTCACGAATTACCCAATGATCGTTTTCAGGGTGCAATCCGTACCATTTGTGCCCCTGTGCAAACTCTGCCAAACTGACATTTCCAAGGATATCATTCTCCTTTTCCTGAGCAATATTTAAGCGGGAAACAATGGTTGAAGCAAAAGGTTCAAGCCAAGGATCGTTTTTTACAAAATGAGGAAGTTCCATTGCATATTCAGTTTGGTTAAAGGTAATAAAAACAAACTGTCTTTTGCATTTAATAAATAATATTTAACTGTTAAATTTTCAGGCTGCTTCTACCGAAACATTCCGCTTATGATATAGTACCTATAAAATAAAATTTGTCCTACTTTCCAGGTACCATTTTTCCAAAGGTGCCATCTACTTCTGCCATGGTTTTTTAGTTTGAAATTTAAACTTTCGTCTTAACGTTATTCGAAGGTTATTCGAAGGCTATTCAAAGGCTATTCGATGATTGTTCATATGTATTTAAACAATCAATGTATAGCTTTCTAATAACCAATGTATAATTTTCAAATAACATTAAGCCGCTCCAAATGACCCTGACCTGTACCATCCTACTACATAGCCAGTGTTATATCAACTACATAATGACGCTTTGGACATCATTATCTCAATACACCATACATTAAATGAAGGTGTTAGTGGGGGAAAATAAGGTAAGAGGAGAAAAGTAAGGCAAATAGAAAAGAATCGTCATACTTCATTTCAAAGTTGACATACTACTGGAAAGAACCATAAAAATAGTACAGAAAAGAAAAATTGATTCTTGAACTTTTGAGTTATAGGTGTGCCGAAATTTCGATTACTTTTCAAAGTTCAAAACTTTGGAAAAGTAATCGCGATACACATATATAATGCCTATTTCTTAACTTGTTTCAAAAACCAGTCGAACACTCCGGCTTTGTCATAAGCATACACCCAGGCATCTACATGGCCACCTTCGGGCAATACGGTATATTCTACATCGCCGCCTACTTTCTTTAAAGCCTCTACCATCATGGCTGACTGTTGTTCAGGAACGGACTCATCTTTTTTACCATGGAAAACCCATGTTGGAATATCTTTTAAACGACTGATCAATTGAGGGTTTCCACCGCCACAAATGGGTACTATAGCAGCAAAATAATTTGGGTAAGCCATTGCCAATTCCCATGTTCCGAAACCGCCCATACTAAGTCCAGTGAGATAAACGCGACTTTTGTCCACATTGTATTTGGCCAGAACGTTGTCAATCATCGCTTTGAGAAGAAATGAATTCCACCATTCTCCATCAGGACATTGAGGCGACAAAACGATAAACGGAAAGTCCGGATTTTTCTCGACTATGGCCGGTGGTCCCCATGCTTTTACTTTATCGAGGTCATTGCCACGTTCGCCCGATCCGTGTAAAAATACAATCATGGGCGAAGGTTTGCCTGCTTTGGAATAATCTTTGGGCAAAAACATCAGATAATTGATTTCTTCCTTAATGGTGGTTTTCTTTTTCTTTTGGCCTGATTGTCCCATCGAAGGAACAATTATACTGAGGCTTAGCATGCTGATCAATAACATTTTTTTCATGGTCTATTGGTTTTTAGGTTCGGTTTATGGATTCATGTCATTCAAAATTTTCTCAACTTCTGCCTCTGTTTTGTGCAGTTTATCTTTGCAGATTCCGATCAGCAACGAAACACGGTTGACATATTCCGAAAGTTCATCCACATCAAGTTCTTCGTTTTCAATTTTCTCCAGAATCTCTTCAATCTCTGTGATCGCTTCTTTGTAAGTTACTTTTTTGATTGCCATATTTTCTTAGTTATTAGGATTACACGGATTAAAGCGGATTGCACGGATTACTTCTACGACAATAGCGCAATTCCTTATTCCTTATTTATTATTTCTTACTGATTACTTTTTACTGCCTACTGATTACTTCTTACTGATTACTTCTTACTCCCAATTCTCTCTACTTTGCTTTCAATACTTCCGTCGCTCAATCGAGTTTCGAGAAGGTCGCCTACTTTAACCATCTGCAGCGATTTAAGTATCTTCCCGTTCATCATTGTCAATGAGTAACCACGTTTCAGGATATTTTGCGGATCCACAAGGCGAAGTTTTTCCTGTATCTGTAACAGATTTTTATTTTCAGCCCTGATGGTTTCAACAGCCCTTATTTTTAACAATTGCTGAAATTGTATCAGTAGATTTTTGTTCTTCACTATCTGCCCACGGAAAGTATAATTTAGTTGATTGCCTGATTGATCCAGCAAATGGGTTTGCCGGGCAACATAAATGCTGATTTTATTTTTAGTATTGGTAGTCAATCCTTTCAGTTCTGAAAACTGTTTTTTCAGGAACCTTTCTGAATGATTTGCCAGTTGAATGCGATCAATATTTAGTCGATTTGTTTGTTTTACAATTAGCTGATTTACCAGTAAGCTTAATTGATCAGCCGCATCGGTCAGCCTGTCTTGATTTTTTTCCAATTGATCATTCACTGAAACAGTAAATTGCTTTTCAAGATCATTTAGTTGTTGCGAAAACTGCAATGCCCCGGAAATCAGGAACTCAGCAACCGCCGTGGGTGTTTTCATTCGGGTGTGTGCCACCAGATCGATCACAGTATCATCTTTATCATGACCAATACCAGTAATCACCGGAAGGGGAAATTGTGCCACATTGAAAGCCAGATCATAATTATCGAAACAAGCCAGGTCAATTTGAGCTCCACCTCCACGAATAATCACCACTGCATCAAATAGGTCTTCATATTGAAAAATTTGCTCCAGGGCGGCAGTGATACTACGGGGCGCTTCCATCCCTTGCATGACTGAGGGAAACAGCTTGGTGTAAAAAATAAACTGATGCTGATTATTGTGCAGTTGGTTCAAAAAATCCTGTAACCCGGCAGCCGTAGGTGATGAAATAACTGCGATACGCTGCGGCACCAAAGGCAATTCGAGTTCCTTGTTCATTTCAAGTACGCCAGCTTCTTCGAGCCGATGGATGATTTCACGGCGTTGCCTGGCCATATCGCCCAAGGTATAAACCGGATCGATGTCTCTTATGTTCAAACTAAAACCATACACCTCGTGGTATTCAACTTTGGCTTGCAAAAGTACTTTCAGCCCTTCCGTAAACACTTGTCCTGTAGTAGTTTCGAAGTAAGGTTTAAGCATTCTAAAAGTGTACGACCATATAGTGGCGCGGCAACGTGCAACGACCGTATCCGTTCCCTCCTCAGTCTCAACCAGATCAAGGTAACAATGGCCGCTGCGGTTGATAGTCATCTCACTAATTTCAGCCTTCACCCAAACGGGCAATGAAAATAAATCTTCCAGCTTGCCTTTTACCTGTCGCTGTAATTCGGAAAGAGAAACCTGCAATTCGCTCATCGGGATATTTTTATCAATTTAAATTGTTCTTCTTTTTCTCCGGAACGAATATTGAGGATTAAAAAACCTTTGGGCAAGTTACTAATATTTTTTAACAAAATAGGTTCGGTGGAAGTAAAAGTTGACTCCCATAAACTAACTCCCTGAATTGAATAAATATTAATCCGACAACTTTCGAATTTTGCTGTATCCAATTGTCTGATGAATATATAATCTGAAAATGGATTTGGCAAAACGGCCCATGAGGAACCAGTGTCCGAGGATTTTACTTCTAAACTTTTCAACATCAAATCGGCCTTCTGAAAATCAGGAATTCCAAATCCAAGCAATGAGTCAGGGGTTAAATACATGCTGGCACTTTGTTCAATGGCCAGTTTTATTTGTTTGACGTTGGCTTTTGGATTTGCCTGCATCAAACAGGCGCTCATTCCAGCTAACACAGGAGAGGAAAAAGAAGTTCCGTTTGAAGTACCAATCTCCCCCTTACTTGTTACCAGAAAAGTGGACAAGCCCTGAGCGGCGACATTGGGTTTGACAGCACCCCCGTATGCAGGCCCAACGGAACTAAACGATGCCCGGATTCCAGATTTGTCAACTGCGGCAACTGCAATCACATTTTTGCCATCCGAGGGTGAGATAATGTGTCTCCATTCATTGTTGCCTTCATTTCCGGCACTTGTAAAAACAAGTATCCCCTTCTCAAATGCCATGTTGGCCCCTTGTGTGACGCGGTTCTTGACGCCATCCATGTCTGAATACGGATGGTTCATTTTGGGGTCATCAAATAGGCTATATCCCAGCGATGAGTTGATTACATCTACCCCTACACTATCTGCTAACTCTGCTGCTGCAACCCAGTTGTCTTCTTCAACCAGGTATTCAGTTGCTGCATCTTCAGAACGAAAAAGGTAAAAGGACGCATCGGGAGCGGTACCAACCAATGTTCCGGGAATATTTCCTCCCATTGTTGAGAGAACACTCATCCCATGCGAATTCTGAAGATAGATATTTGATTGAGGATCAACAAAATCGCGTGTACCAAAAATGCGATTCGTAGTACGAAGGCTATCAAAAGCAGCAATTACGTTTACATTCCAGAATCCGGCATCTATAACAGCAATCTGAATACCTTTTCCCCGAAAACTTTTGTTGTGCAAGTACTGACCATTTAACTGGCTTAACTGGTTGTAGGCATTTCCATAGCGGGCAGGCGGGTTATCTGCTTTCTCTTCCGGTTCGTTAAATTTCAGCCGTGCAGATTTTATCACTTTAGATGGTTTGGTAAGTTGAACCGATTGAACAAATGGTAGGTCTCTGATGGTTTTCGTTAATGTTGTATCTAATATTCTCACAGTTGCCCCGTTTAGCCACTTAGAAGTATATACCACTTCTGCACCAAGTTTTTTCAGATTATCCAGATAAACGGGAGATACAGGCAGATCGGTTTCGTCGATGGATATTAATTGTTTCCGGCGGCGGTCAATAGATCGCTGCGACAAAAAAGCTTCCGGTTGAGAGATTTGAAAAGGCGATCCTTTTTTATCTTTCAGCTTAACCCAATAAGTAGTGGACGCATCTTGAGCCACCAATCCTATTTGGAAACATAAAATAAAAGATAAAAGTACCAGCCTGATTTTCATAGCTCCAAATTAACGTGATTTCATCAAATTCATATACTCCTCAGGGTTTTGCATAAATTTTTCAGGATCAGGAATATGGTCTCCCTTAGTTTTGAAGTTATTAAACTGAGCAGCATCAATGCTGTCCTGCACTTCGGGATTCAATAACTCACCTTTATCAAATTTCAGCGTATATAAAAGAGACCCCGCGTTGTCGTAGTACAGCCAATCTTTGTCGCGCAAATCATTGTCATAAAAACCATCCATTTCAAGAGTTCCATCAGAAAACCAACTTTTAAATGGCCCGCTGCGCTTCCCTTGTAAGTATTTACATTCCAGGAAAACCTTGCCGTCCTGAAAATACGAGCGATAAACTCCATTCAGCTTATCATCTTTCCAGGTTGATTCTTCCAGCAGCTCCCCGGTCTTAAACCAACGTTTGGAGATACCGTTTTTTTGTCCGTCCTGAAAATTCTCAGTGGAGACAATTTTCGATTCCCGATAATAATTCCATTCCCCTGTTTTCTTTTGTCCCGTATATTTTCCTTGTGCAACCAAATGCCCTGCTTCATCAAAAAGTTTAGCATCTGACAATTCACTGTCTTCCACAAAATTCAAAACAGCTTTTATTTTACCGTTCGGATGGAAGCGTTTCATTTCACCCACCGGCTTGTCATCTTTGAAAGTTGCCTGGTACAACAATTTCCCATCAGCAGTCTTTTTTGTCCAGAAGCCTTGCTTCTTTCCCTGTGTATCCACCTGATTTACTTTATTTTGTGCGATCATATTTACAGAGAAAAGAAGGAATATACAAATGATCAATCCACGCATATTGTTTATTTTTATAAACCCCTAAGTTAACGATTTATTTGAAGTTACTCATGGGGCTTGAGTTGGTTCCGTATATTGATACCGCGTGTGGTTACTATTGGCAAAAGGAGACACCATGGGTATTAAAATATCAAAGGGACAAAGGGACAAAGGACAAATTCATCAATTGGCATTTTGGCATTTGGCATTTCAAAATCCATATTTCGAGCGTGATAAAATGCCAAATGCCAAATGCCAAAATGCCAATGGACGGATTTGTCCCTTGTCCTTTTGTCAGAAATAGAATTCATTCAGAGCGTCATTGCGAATACAAGTTGCATCGATTTATGGTTGACACAACAATAGTCTTTTGCTTAGCCGACACCAAAT
>Ga0209512_1001831_pt1 | contig 24561 bp, 24 predicted proteins | sample frozenSSSSmetaG_FD_184142 | JGI IMG/M metagenome (GOLD analysis project Ga0209512, IMG submission 184142) | Glacier valley bacterial and archeal communities from Borup Fiord, Nunavut, Canada, to study Microbial Dark Matter (Phase II) -... | ecosystem: Environmental > Aquatic > Freshwater > Ice >...
TGGTCAGGGCCTGCCAGTTGGTTGGTATGGTCAGCGTAAGTTGGAACCGGGCTTTCAGGTCGGGCTGATCAAAGCAGGGAAACACCGTGCGGGCGCGGTCGGGTACGAGCAGCGTGTAGAGATAATCGTCGTTGCGGTTAAGTGAGCTGTTGCCGGCGATAAGGTTAATCTGAATCTGGTTGGGGCCGGGTTTCAGATAACGGGGCGCAACGAGCAGGTGTTCGTACTGAAAAACAATCGGAATCATCGCGCCGTTAACCGAAACCCGCTGTACGTGCGTGCTGTCTTCCCGAAAATCGAGTTGCAGGGGCGCGGTGTTTGGGGTCCACGTAAACAGAATTGTTTCACTCGCTGAAATTGGCTGGCTTTTCTGCGCTGGAATATCGAACTTGAGGTCATATTCCACGTTATCAATGGTTTGCTTCCGAAATTCGGCCAGCAACTGCGACACACCCGCCTGGACCGGGGGCGTTGATAATGGTTGACTTTTGCGCGAACAGGCACCCATAATCAGGAGAAAACTACCGGCCATCAGGCCGCAATACAGGCGAATAGACATGATATTCTGACAACGTAGCGAACCCCCGCAAGTTATGAAACGGCAACTGACCTTCCTGCTTTTATTGTCGGCAATTCTGACCAGCCGCGCCAACAGCATCCTGATCCCGATGGACGATACCCAGTCCAACCACCTCAAAGCCTATGGCATTGCCTACAAAATGCTGGCTGCCGACCAGGAAATAGACTGGCTGCTCAACTACCGGGGCGGTTCGTTCATGCTGAAACAGTCGGCCGTGCTAGAAACCGAATGCCGGGTGCGCGGGGTTAGTTTCGAGACCCTGACCGACAGCCGGGCCGCATCCATCAAAGCACAGATCGACGACCCCGACCAGAACATGAGCGCGGTGACGCTCCACAAAGCGGCTAAAATAGTGGTGTATTCGCCCGTGAAAGTCAGCCCGTCGGAGTTCGAGAATACGGACGCCGTACTGCTGGTGCTGACCTACGCCGAAATTCCGTTCGAGCTGGTCTATGACGAGGAAATTCTGAAGGGCGACCTACCCAAGTACGACTGGCTGCACCTGCACCACGAAGACTTTACGGGGCAGTACGGACGGTCCATTCACCGCCAAACACTGGCCGACATCAAGGCGCAGGAAGACATTACCCACAAGTACGGCTACGCCAAGGTATCGCAGATGAAACTGGCCGTAGCGAAGGGTATCAAGGAGTTTCTGGCGGGCGGAGGCTATCTGTTTGCCATGTGTTCTGCCGCCGAAACCCTCGACATTGCCTTAGCCGCTGAGGGTACTGACATTGTAGGCAGTGCCTACGACGGCGACGGTATGGACGCCGACGCCCAGAGTAAACTCGACTTTACGAAGACACTAGCTTTTGAGAATTTCGCACTCCAGGCCGACGATGGCTACCGGGGTTATTCTACGTTTTCGGACATCAACTCATCGGCGAATGGGGGCTACGACCGGGGGAGCGGCTTCTTTGACCTGTTCAACTTCTCGGCCAAGTGGGATGTCATTCCGGCTATGCTGACGCAGAATCACGAACACATCATTCGGGAATTTTTCGGTCAAACCACCGCCTTCCGCAAAGACGCCGTAAAAGCGAGTGCGCTGGTGATGGGCGAGAGCAAAACCTCCGACCGCTACCTCTACGGCGAACTGGGCCGGGGGCAGTGGACCTTTTACGGTGGCCACGATCCCGAAGGTGTGCGGGGCGGGGGCAACTGGCGCGTCCCGACCGATTTGAACCTCCACCCCCACTCACCCGGCTACCGGCTCATCCTGAACAACGTACTGTTCCCGTCGGCAAAGAAGAAAAAGCGTAAAACGTAGGCTAATTTTTTACAGGGCGAGACAGCGGTTACACGAATAAAACAGAGAAAAACAATCGAGAAACTCTGTTTTATCCGGGCAACCGCTGTCTCGCCCTGTAAAAATCACTTTATCAAGAAAAACACCCTCTTCTGATCTTATCCATTGCACCTTTCAAAGTTACCCTTGACATTACGACGGGGATAGTCAAACTTGGATGTTCCATTGATGTACCGATTGATTCACCCTTTAAACGCGACACAATGAGACTACAGGTAAATGCCGTCAAGTTTACGGCCGATCAGAGTCTGCTCGATTTCTTGCAGGCTAAACTCTCCAAATTAGACACCTTCCACGACCGGATTATCGGAGCTGAGGTCTTTCTCCGCTTAGACGGGGCCGAAACCAATAAGGTTAAAGAAAAGATTGTGGAGGTCAGACTCACTATTCCCGGCAAAGAACTGTTCGTGAAAGAACACGACAAAAGTTTTGAAGCCGCCACCGACCGAATCGTCGACGTACTAAAAGACAAACTCGTCCGCTGCAAACGTAAAGGCAACGAATTTTCCAGCCCAGCCATTAGTGAGGCCAAACTCCAGATGAAAGAACCCGAGGTCTTTGAACCCGATGAAGTATAAGGTTTACGGACCACAAAAAAGCCGTCACGCTGGTAGCGTGACGGCTTTTTTGTGGTCCGTAGGGCGGCTTTCCAGCCGCACTCCATTACAGACCAAACGTCTGCTTAATCGTATCGACGAAATCCAGTTTTTCCCACGTAAAGAGTTCTACCTCCATCGTTTTGGTCTGGCCGTTGGCTCCGAAGGTCTTGGTCACTATTTCGTTCTTCCGGCCCATATGTCCGTAGGCGGCTGTTTCGGAATAGATCGGGTTGCGGAGCTTGAGCCGCTGCTCGATGGCGTAGGGCCGCATATCGAAAATCTGCCCAATCTTTTCGGCAATGGCTCCGTCGTGCATATCCACTTTGGCGGTACCGTAGGTGTTCACGTACAGGCCGCAGGGTTTGGCCACGCCAATGGCGTAACTAACCTGCACCAGCACCTGCGTACACAAACCGGCGGCTACCATGTTCTTGGCAATGTGACGCGTAGCGTAGGCCGCCGAACGGTCCACTTTGGAGGGATCTTTACCGGAGAAGGCTCCACCACCATGCGCCCCTTTACCGCCGTAGGTATCCACAATGATTTTACGACCCGTCAGACCCGTATCGCCGTGCGGACCGCCAATAACGAACTTGCCCGTTGGGTTGATGTAGTACGTGATATCGCCGTCGAAAAGACTTTGCAAATCAGCTTTCTGAGCGGCTTTGACGCGTGGAATCACGATGTTGATAATGTCATCGTTGATCTTTTTCAACATCGTCTCGTCGTCGGCAAAATCGTCATGCTGGGTCGAGACTACGATGGTATCGATACGGATGGGCTGATCGTCGTCGCTGTACTCGATGGTTACCTGGCTCTTAGCATCGGGCCGAAGGTAGGGCATCAGGGCGTTTTCATTGTTGCGGATATTCGACATTTCGCGCAGGATGGCGTGGGCCAGATCCAGCGGCAGAGGCATGAAGTTATCGGTCTCGTTGGTGGCGTAACCAAACATCATGCCCTGATCACCCGCACCCTGGGCGTTGGCCTTCGACTCAAAATCGTCCTGGGCTACTTCGCGGTCAACCCCCTGGTTAATGTCGGCAGACTGATCGTGCAGGGCCGAAAAAATACCGCAGGAGTTGGCTTCGAACATATACTCGCTCTTGGTGTAGCCGATTTTACGGATCACCTCGCGGGTAATTTTCTGAACGTCGAGGTACGTTTCAGTTTTAATTTCGCCAGCCAGTACCACCTGTCCGGTTGTTACAAGCGTTTCGCAGGCTACCTTGCTATTGGGATCAAACGCAAGGAAATTGTCAATCAGGGCGTCGGAGATTTGATCGGCGACCTTGTCGGGATGTCCTTCGGAAACCGATTCGGACGTGAAGAGATAAGGCATTTCGGCTCGTTATATCGTAAACAGTAGGATGCAAATCTACATCTTTCCTGACAGTCGTCAATACACACGCTTAGCCCAGACGCAATCGGCGGTTCAAATTAAACCAATCGCCGGTGTGCTGGTGTGTATCGGTAGCTACGCGGGGCGTTTGTAAATTTGACAGAAAATGAGTCATTCAAAAATACTCCTTGTTGTGGCCGGGCCTACCGCAGTTGGCAAGACCGCACTTTGCGTTCAACTGGCCCGGCAGTTACAAACTGACGTTGTTTCTGCTGATTCAAGGCAGCTCTACCGCGAACTGACCATCGGCACCGCCAAACCAACGCCTGCCGAAATGCAGGACGTTCAGCATTATTTTGTTGGTTCGCACAGCATAACCGACCCCGTCAATGCCGGACGGTACGAGCGCGAATGCCTGGCGGTGCTGGATGAGTTATTTCAAAAACAAGATGTCGTAATCCTGTCGGGTGGTACCGGACTGTATATCAACGCCGTATGCTTCGGTCTGGACGATATGCCCGCCGTTGACCCGCTCCTGCGCGAACAGCTCTTGACTCGTCTGCAAACCGAAGGCCTGACCACCCTACAGGCTCAACTACGTCAACTGGACCCCGAATACGCCCAAACTGCCGACCTACAGAACCCGGTGCGCGTAACGCGGGCACTGGAAGTTTGTTTGAGTACGGGACAACCTTACTCCTCTTTCAGACGGCGACAAACCGCCAAACGCCCGTTTCAGCCCATCCTCGTCAATCTTGACCGACCCCGCCCCGAACTCTACACCCGTATCGACACCCGCGTGGATACCATGCTGGCTGCGGGTCTGATTGATGAGGTGCGTTCGCTCCTGCCCTATCGCGAACTGTCTGCATTGCAAACGGTTGGCTATCAGGAAGTTTTCCCGTTTTTAGGTGGCGATTATGACTACGACGAAATGGTTCGGCTATTGACGCGCAATACCCGACGCTACGCCAAACGCCAGCTTACCTGGTTCCGTAGTCAGTTTCCGGTGGGCAGTTATCAGGTATCACTGACAGATAATCAGTCGTTGGCAGTTGACGAAATCATGGGGCTTCTGCCAACGACCAACTGACGACTGTTTACTACCAATTACTATACCGCCCGGTAGGCCAGAATACCACCCGTTACGTTGCGAACATTATTGAAACCGTTTTCTTCGAGGTATTGCTGCGCCCGTGCGCTGCGGGCACCCGACCGGCAATGCACAATGACTTCCTCGTCCTGCAAGCCATCGAGTTCGTCGATGCGGTACGGCAGTTCGCCAAGCGGAATGAGGGTTGCTCCGATATTGTCATCTTCGTATTCATTTGGTTCGCGCACGTCGAAGAGATTAAGCTGCTCGCCCGCGTCAATCCGTTCTTTGAGTTCCTGTACGGTGATGTCCATTTGTTTTAGTGGTTTATGGTTATTGAAGCAAAGGTAACCTGTTCTTACGCATTGGCCGTGACTGCCATCATCTCGCACTGCTTCAGAAACGCCGGGTCAATATCGGCACCGAGGCCGGGCATGTCGGGCAGGGTAATCTGGTAGCCGTTGTAGCGTATGCCATCCCTGACGGGGTCTTCGGCATGTTCAAATACGGCGTCGAGGTCGTAAAAGCGAATGTTTTGCCGGGCCGATGCCACGTGCGCATTAGCCGTTAAGCCCAGCCGACTTTCTGACATACAGCCAATCATGCACGACACCCCGGCGGCTTCGGCGATGGCGTTGATCTTGAGGGCGTCGAAAATCCCCCCACTTTTCGAGAGTTTGATGTTGAAGTAATCAACCGCTTCATCGCGCACCAGCCGGATAGCGTCGACCGAATCGAACAGGCTTTCGTCGGCCATAATCGGCACGAGTGAGTGTTGCCGCAGATACCGCATACCTGCTACGTTATGGCGGTTAATAGGCTGTTCGCAGTATTGCACATTCAGGTGGCCAATACCCCGCAAGACGGTTTTAGCCGTAACGACATCCCAGCCCTGATTGGCGTCGGTACGAATCGGAATGTTGGGGCCGATAGCCTGCCGCACGGCTTCCACGCGCCGGATGTCATCAGCAGCGTTGGTACCCAGTTTCACCTTAATGGCATCGGCCCCTTTTTTCTGAATCCGCAGCGCATCCTGAACCATGCGTTCGGGGGTATTGATGTAAATCGTTTCGTCGGTAACGAGCGTCTGTTTGCTGCCGCCCAGAAACTGGTACAACGGCATGTTGGCAGCTTTAGCGGCTATGTCGTACAGGGCCATATCAAAGGCTGAGCGCGTAGTGGGGTGGCCGGGCAGGTAGCGGGTCAGGGTATGCAGGCAACCTTCAATGTCGAGCGGGTCTTTGTGGAGCAGCAGCCGGGCCATATCGGGCGCAGCGGCCAGACCGGACGCCTGCGTTTCGCCCACGATCATCCAGAACGGTGATCCTTCGCCCCAGCCCGTTAGTCCGGCGTCGGTCTCGATCTCAATCAGCATATTCCGGGCGTGGTCGATGGTGCCGAGAGAGATGGCAATGGGCGCCTTAAGTGGAATGTCGTAGCGGTACAGCTTTATTTGGGTGATCTTCATGTAGCAAACATAAAAAATGGAACCCGTATAGCAGGTCCTATTCTAAAAAGGTCTGCTGACTCCTTACGGTTTGTCCCACCACAATAGGGTGCTTAGCGGCACTTCGGCGGGTACGTTGGCTCCATTTAAAGTAAAACAAAGCAGCAGGATGAGGGAGAGGGGTAGAAATTTGATCATCGTGTAGAAGAATACGTTGTAAAAGCTGAGAGCCAGAAATAATCCATTTTTAATAAAGCAGCTCGAATGGCAAATAATCTATTGATTTTTAGGCTTTTTGTACCAATAAATATGGGGTAAAACTATATTTACAGAAAAAAATAAGCTAATCTGCCTAGTTAATCCAGAGTAATCATTCACCAGTTTCTGTCGGAATCCTCATGCATCAGATAAAGAAAAAACAGACTGTTTTCCTGCTGATAGCCCTGCTGTTGGGCAATTCGATCAGTCCATCAACAGCCATTTCTCAGCCAGTGCCCCCGTCAACTCCGACCATCCTCTCAGCTCCGCAGCGACTTGCCCGTGAGCTGGACCGTATCGCCCAACTGGGGGGCGGAACGGTCGGCATTCAGGCCACACATCTTGAATCGGGACAGCAGGTGAGTTTGAACCCGCAGGTGGGTTTTCCGATGGCGAGTACCATAAAAGTAGCCATTGCCGTGCAGCTCATGACCAGAATAGAGCGGGGGGAACTATCGCTGACGACGATGGTGGAGGTCACGCCTACCGACCTGCACCCCGGCAGCGGCACCCTTACGGCTCTCTTCAACAAGCCCGGTGTGCAGCTATCGGTGCAAAATCTGATCGAACTGATGATGGTCATCAGCGACAACTCGGCCACGGACATTCTACTGCGGCTGGCGGGCGGGACAGTAGCCGTGCAGAATCGACTCAAACAAATTGGCGTACAGGGTATGTCGGTTGACCGGTCCATTATCGAGCTCCTGGCCGATTTACAGGGCGTCACTCTACCCCCCGCCGAGCAGTGGACACCGGGTTTTTACGAGAAACTTGAAGCGGAACGCCTGCCCGATGCCCGCCCCAAAGCCCTGGCCCGGTTCGCCACCGACCCACGCGATACGTCAACTCCGGCGGCTATGGTTGATTTACTGACCAAAATTTATCAGGGAACGGCCCTCAAGCCGGATAGCCGCGCGGTCTTGCTGGGAGTCATGGAGCGTTGCCAGAGTGGGGCCAACCGGATTCGGGGCTACCTGCCGCCCAACACACCGTTGGCCCATAAAACCGGCTCGCTCGGTGCCACCGCCACCGACGACGTGGGCTATATTACCCTGCCCGACAATGCCGGACACGTAGCCATTGCCGTATTTATCGGCCCATCTACGCAGCCTACCGCCGAGCGTGAACAGACCATCGCGCATCTGTCACGGGCGGTGTACGATTATTTTCTTTTTACCACTCCCACTCCTGCCACCGTATCCAAATAGCAAACGCAGGTGGCCTATTGCAGACTCTTGTCGAGCAGTTCAGACAGCATGGCCGCGGTCTGGAGACCAATCAGACGTTGGGTCAGTTTGCCTTCTTTGAGCAGCAGCAGGGTTGGAATTTCATCGACCTGATACGCCTGCATCAGGGCTTTGCTGGCGTCGGCGTCGGCTTTGACAATGGTTACTTTTCCGGCATACTGCGCCTGAAGCTGCTCGATAATCGGCATCATCTTCTGGCAGGGAGCGCACCACGACGCATAAAAGTCGACCAGCACCAACCGGTTGTTGGTGGTCAGCTTTTGGAGGGCGTCGGGCGTAATGGCTTTGGCCGACGTAGCGGGTTGGGCCGGAACCCCTTCGATGGGTTTTAGCTGGGTGGTCCATTTCAAATAGCCGCCCTGAAGTTCGTAAACCGAAAATCCCCGCTCCCGCATCTGCTGAGCCGCCTGCGCCGACCGCCCACCCGACAGGCAATACACAAAAACGGGACGGGTTTTGTCGAAACGGGCCAGGCTATCGCCAAAAGCCGGATTGCGAACATCGAGGTTGGTAGCCGCGGGCAGGTGACCTCCGCCAAACTCGCCGGTGGTCCTGACGTCGAGAAGCTGGGGCGCAGTTGTCTGCTTAAGTCGGGCCTCAAACTCGGCAGTCGTCAGCGTCTGGGCCGATGCAATTGACACAAGAATGAGGGCAAGAGAACTCAACAGGAAAGTTTTCATGATACGGCTTGTTGATTGAGACACGGTTGAATTAATTGGGAAACTGGCTTTTATCCAAACCCGGAATGATGCGAAGCGCGTTTTTGTAATACACTTTTTTCAGCACCTCATCGGGCAGGTTCAGGCCATACATACGCCAGAACGCGTGGTATTTCTTGTGGTACGGAAAGTACTCGTCGTCGGTTTCCAGCACCCGAAAATACGTAGCGTATTCGCTCGGCACCCAACTGTCTTTCCCGAACAGAATCCTATCCTGATACTTCTCGAAGAACTTACGGGCGGTGCGCGGCTGACGCCCCAACTCGGCGATGACCGCACCAATCTCGACGTTCATGTTCGGAAACACCTGCATCAGGCTGTCCAGCTTACCGAGGTTGTTGGGATACCAGCCCATATGGGCGTTGATGAACGTGGTTTTAGGATGCTTCCTGAACACGTTGTGCTGCTCGGCAAGCAGAGCCTCCCAGGAAACGGGGTTGCTGGCGTTGCGACGGCCCTTGTGCAGTTTGAGTTCCAGCCAGCGTTCGTTGTAGCGGTCCATCGGGTCCCAGAACGACTTGGGGTCGGCGGTATGAATCAGCACCGGAATACCCAGTTCGCCACATTTCGCCCAGATCGGGTCCAGCGCCGGGGCATCGACACGCACACGCTGCCCGGTTTCGTCTTTCACGCTCTGCCCCAGCGACTTGTAGATTTTCAGTCCCCGCGCACCCGCCTTTACGTCGGCTTCAAGAATCTTCACGGCTTCGTCGGTCCAGCCCGTTTTGCCAATATCGTCGAAGTTAATGTTGGAGAACAGGACCAGCCGTTTGGGGTTTGTCTTGTTAATATTGGCTTCGGCATCGGTAAAGAACCGGGTGTTTTCGGCTACGCTACCCCAGCCGCGCCCGCTCAGATTGACCATGACCTGCAGGTTCAGGCTATCCATCTGCGCCAGCAACGGATTCAGGTCAGCCTTATCCATCTGATACTGGTGATTATGCACGTCGATGAACGGGTACCTGGCCCGCATCGGCTTGTGTTCCGGCACCTTCAGCGTCGAGACGGGGTCGTATTCTTCAAACCCCAGCGGCATATCGGTGGGTTGGGCGGGTTTTGCAGACTGACCACAGGCGACAGTCAGTGAGAGCGCGAACAGGCAAAAAACGTGTACGAAACGAATAGACAGGTGCATATTGGTAGAGTAGGTTAAGCAATCGATTTATAAATCAACGCTACGCAGTGCGCAGCAATTCCCTCGGTCCGGCCCACAAAGCCGAGTTGTTCGGACGTGGTAGCTTTGATAGAGATATCGTCTTCGGGCAGGTTCATCACGCCCGACAAGCACGTTTTCATGGCCGGGATGTGCGGGTTGAGTTTCGGCTCCTGCAACACCACTGTCACATCGACATTCGAGACTTCGTAGCCCGCTTCGCGAATCATCCGCAGCACTTCGGCCAGCAGCACTTTACTATCCACGCCTTTCCAGCGCGGGTCTTTGTCCGAAAAATGATACCCAATATTGCGCATATTGGCCGCGCCCAGGAGCGCGTCGCACAGCACATGGCATACTACGTCGGCGTCGGAGTGGCCAAACGCGCCGTGGGTGTGCGGAATCTGAATACCACCGAGCCAGAACGGGTGGCCTTCAACCAATTTGTGAACATCATAGCCCTGCCCAACGCGAATTTTCATACATCAAAACCATTTTGGCGAAGGTACTCTTCGGTTTGGCGGACAAATTCAGCCGCTTTTTCGACCGCATCCTGAGCGTCGTCTAAAGAAATATCGAAGTCGATTTCGTAATCACCACCCTGCCGAAGATTAAACAGCTCAGTGATCGTATTGCTATAAATCCGGTCGAAAATTCCGCCCAGTATAAATTGTTTCCGGAATTCAGTATGTGTACCCGTGTAGGTTTTCGGTAAAGGTCCGCCCGTTGAATGCAAAAGCGACATCAGACAATCGAACAGGGTATAATAGGCCCGATTACAGGCTCCATCGCAGTACTCAGCTGACAGGAGCAACCGCGCTTCGGCCAAATCGTTTTTAGCTTTCAGCAGGTAATTCTGAATCCGTCCCTCATTTATCATACGTTCTCGCCTTCCTGCTGTATGGCTTGGTAAAAAAGCGTATAACCTGATTCATACGTTGTCGCATTCACTGGAAATATAGACACCTCTACCCCGTAGTTTAAAGCCAACGGGCCAATTACTGAAGCCATTTCTCTGACTTCTTTACCCGCCCGTACCTCATCGCACAGCACCACCAGATAATCCACATCAGATTCGGCGTGGAAGTCGCCCCGTGCGTAGGAACCGTAGAGAATAACGCGCTCCAGCCGCTCGCCGTACAGTTCCGTCAGGGCCCGTTTCACGTCCTGCGAAAGCTGGTGCAGTTGGTCAGCCGTGAGCGGTTTAGGATCGTAGGTGACGTTCATGACAAGTGGGTTAAGCCGTTTCGGTACGCCTGTAATACAGCGTGGAGCAGTTGTCTTTGCGCAGCACCTGCCGGGCCATATCCTGTATGTCGGTAGCCGTAACGGCCTGGATGTTGGCGGCTTCGTCGTTGACCCAATCGGGATTGCCCGCGTTGGCCGCAAAGGCGAGGTTCATGGCCCGGTTCAGTAACTCCACTTCCGAGAATGCCAGCGTGGCTTCGGCCTGATTTTTCACTTTGGCCAGTTCCTCCTCCGGCACGGCGTTGTCCATGAAATCCTGCACTACGGCTTCTACGGCGGCATCGGCTTCTTCGAGCAAAACACCTTCGTTCAGCGTACCCTGCACCACCAGTAAGCCGGGATCCAGCGAAGACGTAATGTAGGCCCCTACGTTACTGAACAGCGGATTAGTACGCAGTAGTTGCTGGTACAGGCGCGACGATTTGCTCCGGCCCAACATATCGCCCAGGAGGTCGCCGGTTTGGTAGCTGGGGTCGAAACGGCCCGGCATGTGCCAGGTTTTGTAGAGTGCACTTAATGGTACGCTGGCTTCGGTTTCGAGCTTCCGGGCTGCCGTTTGCCGGGGTTCGGGCGGGAGCTGCCGGACGTAAGGCGCACCCGCCGGGATGGGCGCGAACCAACGGGCGCAAAGCTGCTTCACCTGCTCAAGGGTTACGTTTCCGGCCACGACCAGCACGGCGTTGTTGGGCAGATAATACCGGAAAAAGAAGTCCCGAACGTCGTTGAGCGTAGCGTTTTCGATGTGGCCGATGTCCTTGCCGATGGTGGCCCAGCGATAGGGGTGCTGCTGGTAGGCCAGCGGGCGCAGCTTAAGCCAGACGTCGCCGTAGGGCTGGTTGAGGTACCGCTGCTTGAATTCTTCGATAACCACTTTCTGCTGCACGTCCAGCACCTGCGGGTCGAAGGACAGGCTCAGCATCCGGTCCGATTCGAGCCAGAACGCGGTTTCTATGTTAGCCGCCGGGAGGGTAATGTAATAATTGGTAATGTCGGGACTGGTGAAGGCGTTGTTTTCGCCCCCCACGCGCTGCAATGGCTCATCATAGCTCGGAATATTTTTGGAACCACCGAACATCAGGTGTTCGAACAGGTGTGCAAAACCCGTGCGGTTGGGGTCTTCATCGCGCGAACCGACATTATACAGGATATTGACGGCCACCAGGGGCGTTGTGGTATCTTCGTGGACAAACACCTTCAGGCCGTTGTCGAGTATAAACTGGTCGTATGAAATCATGAATGAAACTTTTACGTATAGCCCTCGTTAGATAAGACGCAATGAACAAAAGTACGGTTCCGACCGTGCCGAATCAACCAGTACACTTTGACATCAACGACCGCCATTTGCCGCGCAACCGCTTTTTTTGCCTTTATTTTTCTATCCTGCCTGACCCGCGCGCAGGGCGTTACCGACCCTACCGTCCAGCAGCTTGTTCAGCGGACACTGGACGAAATCTACGGGATGCACTTTGCCGAGGCCGACGTTCAGATTCGGCAGCTCCGCACTCGCTACCCGCAACATCCGCTCGGACCGATTCTACTGGCCACCAAAATCGAGTTGCAATACCTGCCCGTTCACGAGAATAAAACGGCACGGGCGCAGTTTGTAGAGGCCGTCAACGAGGGAATAGATCTGGCAAAACAGATGCTCGATAAGGATGCCAACAACCCCGAAGGCGTATTTTTTGCCCTCACCGCCCATAGTTATCTGGCTGCCCTATACCACAATGAGGGCGAATCGCTAAAGGCCGTGGGCGAATCACGCCGGTGCTACGGCTACCTGAAAGACGGGATGAAACTACTCGACAAAAACCCCGACTTTTACTTTACAACGGGGCTGTACAACTACTACGTTGAACGCTACCCAATGGACCACACCATTGTAAAACCGTTCATGGTATTTTTCAGCGATGGCGACATGAACCTGGGGTTGAAACAAATGGACGTGGCTACCAGACGGGGCCTGTTCATGCGTACCGTGGCTAATTATTACCTGTCGCACATTCTGGTAAAATACGAGATGCAGCCCACCCGCGCCATTCCGTACGCCCGATATCTGGCCGATAAGTTTCCCGCCAACCCGCTGTTTGCTATGATGGACGCCGAGGTGCTGCTGCTGACAGGCCGCTACGCCGAGGCCCGCCCGGCGGTACAGCGGCTCAAACAATTACCCAATAAACTCGTGCCGCTGGCCATTGCCACGTTTACCGGCATCCTGGCCGAGCAGGCCGACCACGACGACAAGGCGGCTGCGGAAGCGTACCAGACTGCGCTGAAATTACCCGCCAACAAACCCTACACCGAAGAGTACAAAGCGATGACTAACGCGGGTCTGGCCCGCATTGCCGCCCGCGCCGGCAACCGCAACCTGGCCAAACAGTACTATAAAAAGGTGATGGACACGGCGCAATACAAATCGCTGATTCGGGAAGCAAAGGCGTTTCGGTAAACGCGGTGGTTTATGGGCGTCCCATCTTCTGCTATCCCTCGTTTCTTCGTAACTTTACATCCCTTTTGCCACGCGGGGTTCCTGCCGATGCTCACTGGCAACTGCTAACTACCTACTGAGAAATGTCCTGGTTTGTCCGAAAAGATAAGGGGATTCTGACCCCCACCGAAATGAAACGGGAGGCTCCCGATGGCCTGTGGTACCAATGCCCGAACTGCAAGAAAGCCATGCAAACGCGCGAACACCGGCTCAATGCCTATACCTGCGTTCACTGCAACTACCACGAAAAAATCGGCTCCGAAGCGTACTTTTCTATTCTGTTCGACGACGATACATTCACCGAACTCGACGCGAACATGACCTCCGCCGACCCACTCAACTTTACCGACACCAAGCCCTACCCGGCCCGCGTGAAGGCTACTATGAGCAAAACCGGCTTACGCGATGCCGTCCGCACTGCTTACGGCCCCATGAATGGCCAGACCGTAACAGTAGCCTGCATGGATTTTACGTTCATCGGCGGCTCGATGGGCAGCGTAGTAGGTGAAAAAATTGCCCGCGCCATCGACCACTCCATTGCCAGCCGCACACCGTTTCTGATGATTTCGCGGTCGGGCGGGGCGCGGATGATGGAAGCAGGCTATTCACTGATGCAGATGGCCAAAACGTCGGCCAAACTTGCGCTGCTGTCGCGGGCTAAACTGCCCTACGTCTCCTTGCTAACTGACCCGACAACGGGGGGCGTTACGGCCTCCTACGCCATGCTCGGCGATTTCAACATTGCTGAACCGCAGGCCCTGATTGGCTTTGCCGGGCCTCGCGTTATCCGCGAAACCATCGGCAAAGACCTGCCCAAAGACTTTCAGAGTGCCGAATTTGTGCTGGAACACGGCTTTCTGGATTTCATTGTGGACCGCAAAGACCTGAAAGACAAACTATCAAGCCTGTTTACGATGTTGACGTAATGCGCCTTGTTAAACACCCGGTTCTGTGCAACTACTACGTCACGTATCGCTGCAATGCGACGTGTAGCTTTTGCGACATCTGGGAGCGGCCCTCGCCCTACGTCACGCTCGACAATGCCCGCGCCAACCTGCGCGACCTGAAAAAACTCGGCGTTCGGGTCATTGATTTTACGGGGGGCGAACCGCTGCTGCACCGCCAGTTGCCCGATTTGCTGCACGAAGCCAAACAACTCGGCTTCATCACGACCATTACCACCAACGCGCTGCTGTATCCTAAACGGGCCGAACAATTGCGCGGGCTGGTTGATATGCTGCATTTCTCGCTCGATTCGCCGGTGGCTGCCGAACATGATGCGTCGCGCGGGGTGCGGTGTTTCGATGCCGTGATGGAGTCGATAGCGATTGCCCGGCAACTGGGCGAACGGCCCGATATTCTCTTCACGGTATTTGAGCGGAACGTCAGTCAGATTCGGGCCATGCACGAAGAAATCTGTCTGCCCAATGATCTGGTGTTGATTCTGAATCCCGTTTTTGAGTACAATACTGTTGACACCGGCGGGCAGCTTTCCAATGACGCGCTGCGTGAACTAACGGCCTGGGGCAAACAGAAAAACGTGTACCTGAACGACGGGTTCGTACAACTCCGGCGCGACGGCGGCAACCACATCGACGCCCCCGTTTGCCGGGCTGCCAGCACCACTATCGTTATCTCGCCCGAAAATAAGCTCGTCCTCCCCTGCTACCACCTGGGCCTCGACGAACTGCCCATTGCCGATACGCTCTATGACCTGTACCGCTCCGATGTCGTGCAGAAGCTGGTTGCGCTGGAGGGCCGGATGCCGGGTTGCGAGGGGTGCGCCATCAACTGCTACATGCAACCATCATTCGCAGTAGAAACCAGCAAGTACTTCTGGAAAGCCCTACCCAGTACGCTCAAATACAACTGGATCAAAGGCACCTGGAAGCAGTTGGTGTAACTCACTTCTTCACCACTTTCCGCACCAGCAACCGCCCGCCCACGTCGGCCCGGAGCAGATATACGCCGGACGAAACACCCGATAAACTAATGACCTGCTCGTGTTGCCGGGCTGCCTGCTTAAACACAAGTTCGTGCAGGATACGACCATTTAGATCGGTCAAACGAATGGTGGCCGGGGCGGGATTACTGCTTTGGATAACTACCTGCAACCGGTCTTCAACGGGGTTGGGAAAGATAGTGAGCGCAACGGCCTCATCTCGGTAGTCAGGAATTGCTGTGACAACGCCAACCTCCGTAGCGGGCTGGTAGGGCGGAATGACGGTGGGCGTACCGGGCGTGTCGATAACAGTGATGAAAAACTCGAACTGCGTCTGACTGATTACGACTCCGTCGCGGTACTCGCGCACGGTAATGGCCGCGCTGTAATAGCCCTGCCGGGTAGGCGCATTCCAGATCAGAATAGCCGTGCGGTTGTTAAGCACATACGTACCCTGCCGGGTCAGGTCGTTGGGATACTGATAATCCAGCGCGGCAGTGCCTGTACAATTATTACTACCCTGACTAACAAGCGGTTTCGCCAGCGAATAACTCAGGCTGTCGCCGGTAAAGTCGGCACTACCAAACGGCAGGACGTACCGCTGATTCAAGGGAGCCGTAAACCCATTTTCGGGTATCGAGAGCGTTGGTGTCTGCACGTTGCCCGTCACGAATGTAGTGGTTAGTGCCAATGGCAATTGAAATGCGTTTGGAATGTTCAGTACACCCGTGCGATTGAGCATTGCTGTCGTCAGAGTATATGTTCCCGGCCCGGCATAGGTATGGACGGTACGGTAATGGCTGACACTGGTGGTTCTGTTCTGAGCAAATACGCGCGCCAGCCTGACTACCTGTTGTGTACCGCCATCGCCAAAGCAAACGGAAACTGAATTAGTTGCGCTTATTGCCGCCCCTCCTGACACTTCATCGCCAAAAACGTAAACGTTGATCTCATAGGTCAGAGCAGATACAGATTTGACCTGAATGTAGCCGCCCCGCAGGTGCGTTGCATGAGTCAGGTGGGCTATCAGTAATAGGCCCAGCAGCAGGAGAAGTTTCGTCTTCATAACGGATGCGTAAATCAGGAGGCCTTGTATGTAACCATAACTTAGCCTACTGCCTTTTATGTATGCATATCTGTCGATATTTCGTAAGCGGTATATTCCCTATCTTTCGCCCATGCTCTACACCGCTCAACAGGTGGCTTTTTTACCACCCACCGGATTCCGTTACCTGCTCATTTCACTCAGCGATCACGTGCTGACCATCACGCTGAATCGACCCGAAAAGAAAAACGCGCTCAGCCCACCCATGCTGGCCGAACTGTCTTTTGCGCTGGCCTACGCCCACTACACACCCGACGTCTGGATAGTTATACTGAGTGCAGCGGGCAACGTATTTTGCGCGGGTATGGACCTTAAATCGCTGGCCGAGGGCAACACCGAAGCTGCCACCGTACCAGACCCGGCGGGACCAGTGCGGCTGGGCGAGCTGATGGCGGGGCTGCACAAACCCTGCATTGCGCGGGTGCAGGGGCCGGTCTATGCAGGTGGATTTTTGCTGGTGGGGGGCAGTACGTATGTGGTAGCGACTGAGTCGGCTACGTTTACCCTGCCTGAGGTGAAGCGTGGTCTGTTTCCGTTTCAGGTGCTGGCCGTTCTTTTGGACATCATGCCCTACCGGCAGGCTATTGATCTATGTCTGCGCGCCCGCACCATCCCGGCTGCCGAAGCCAAAAACCTCGGCTTAGTCACCTACGCCGTTCCTGCCGATGGACTGGACGCTACGGTATGGCTCATTATAGAGGAGTTGCGGCTCTTCTCCCCCACTGCCATGCAGTTTGGACTCCGGGCCGCACAGCAACTAAAAAGCCTGCCGCCCCATGAGCAGCAGGCTTTTTTGCACGACCAGTTTCAGCAACTTCAGCAAACCCCTGACGCTAAAGAAGGCATGGCCGCATTCCTGGAAAAACGCCTGCCGAGGTGGTCATAACGCGACCAGGCTGGCATTACTCACACTTCCGTCTTGTATCGATAATATTCTGGATTTTCCAGGAGCCATCCATGCGCACGAGCGTGAAGGCGTTGGCTCCGCAGTGGCGTTGCTGGCCGTTGTAGTAAAACTGGTAGGGCGTGAAGGCCGTTGCCAGATCACCATCAACGTGTACCACATAGCTACCCAGCCGCTCATCCAGCGAACCCGGCTTTGCTTTACCAACCGACGTAATGAAACCGGCAATCGGGTCTTCTTTTACCGATACGCTATTGTCTTTATTGACAACCGTTTGCAGTCTGGCCACCGGCGTAAACAGCGGCTTTAGCACCAGAGAATCGGCCTTGTTCATACCAACGAACATCTGGCTAATCGTGGCCCGCACAGCCGTTTCGTCGCCAGACTGAGCGAGGACAGGTGCTGCGGACAAGAGACTGATAAATAGTAGTGCGGTTTTCATGCGACACGCTGGTTACGGCCAATGGCCCAGTAAAGTACGGCCCCAATGACGTTCAGAAACAAAACTACAATAACCCAGATCAGCTTGTCATTCGAGCCGCGAAAATCACTCCGAATAATGTCGATCAGCGCAATAATAGGTACTAACAAGCCCACCGCCAGTATAAAAAGCGCGACAAAAATGAGAATAAGTTCCTGCCCGCCCAAACCCATGAATGCATACATAACGTGCTGCGTTTGAAGTCCTGCAAGGTTTTAAAAACCTTGCAGGACTGGATGGCTAAATATACTGATTCACAATCATTTCGTACAGTTCCTGCTGTCCGCTGCGCTGCTTCGGTTCGCCGTTGTTCATGGCATACTCGCGGAGGTTTTCGAGGGTCAGTTCGCCCTTTTCGAATTGTGCGCCTTCGCCGGTGTCGTAGCTGGCGTAGCGGTCGGTGCGCATCTGTTTGTATTTCGATTTGCCCAGGATGGCTTCGGCAGCAATGGCGGCTCTGGCAAAGGTGTCCATACCACCAATGTGGGCAATGAAAATATCTTCCAGATCAGTGGAGTTTCGGCGGGTTTTGGCGTCGAAGTTGACCCCGCCCGATTTCAGGCCACCCGCTTCCAGAATCACCAGCATGGCTTCGGTCAGTTCATAGACATCGACGGGAAACTGGTCGGTATCCCAGCCGTTCTGGTAGTCGCCCCGGTTGGCGTCGAGGCTGCCGAGCATATTATGGTCGGCAGCCACCTGCAACTCGTGCGCAAAGGTGTGACTGGCCAGCGTGGCGTGATTGGTCTCGATATTCAGTTCAAAATCATCCTGAAGGCCAAACCGGTTCAGGAAACCAACCACCGTAGCCGCATCAAAATCATACTGGTGTTTCATCGGCTCCATCGGCTTGGGTTCGATGTAGAACGAGCCTTTGAAGCCCTGCTTGCGGGCGTAGTCGCGGCTGATTTGCAGGAACTTGCCGAGGTGTTCCTGTTCGCGCTTCATGTTCGTATTCAGCAACGACATGTAGCCTTCACGACCGCCCCAGAAGGTGTAGCCCCGCCCGCCGAGTTCGATAGTGGCGTCAATGGCGTTTTTAACCTGCCAGCCGCCGTGGGCCAGTACGTGAAAATCGGGGTTGGTACTCGCGCCGTTCATGTACCGCTCGTGACTGAACAGGTTGGCCGTTCCCCACAGCAGTTTTACGCCACTACTGGCCTGTTTCTGTTTGGCATAATCGACAATGGCCCGGAAATTTTTCTCGAAGTCATGGTTCGAGTTGCCTTCGGGAGCTACGTCCACATCATGGAAGCAATAATATTCCATGCCTATTTTGGTGATGAACTCGAAAGCCGCATCCATTTTGTCATGGGCTGCGCCAAGCCGGTCCGGGTTGGCATCCCACGGAAAGTGCTTCACGCCCGGCCCGAACGGGTCAGCACCGGTGCCGCAGAACGTATGCCAGTAGGCCGTAGCAAACCGGAATAAATCCTTCATGGGCGTACCCATAATGGGGCGATTGGCATCGTAGAATTTGAACGCCATCGGATTATCGGACTCGCGGCCTTCGTAGGCAATGGGTTTATCAATGAACGGAAAATAAGTTTTATCGCCGAGAGTAAGGTTGGTCTGCGCCATGAATCAAAATAAGTTTATCCGGTAGAAACACGCCCAAAGGTCTGGTACCGCTGGTACGTTGTCAATACAGGAAAGCAGATTCAGTTAGTTTTCTCTCTACTCCACCGGCAATGGAACGTAAAAACCATCAGGTTTAAAGAACGGCCTCGACACTGAAAAGCTACCGTCGGGCTGTTGCGTGCTGACTGGTCTGACCTGATCCAGCGGCAACACCCGCACGTCAGACGCCCAGAATTTGGTGTCGATAACAAACTCGGTTTTGAAATCTTTGTCGGTCGAAAGCATCAGATAATTTCGAAACTGAAGGGGCGACTGCTCGGCAGAATAGGTGTATACGTTCACATTGACCGGTTTTGTGCGGTAGGAGCTATTCGCTGGCTTTTCCTCGACCATGTTAAACGTCCCCTGCAACGGGAGCGACCCGTTGGGAATAATGACGAACTGCTGTTTAACAATGCGGGTCTGGGGCAGGATGAAACCAACCTGATCGCTTTTCGAGATGGTACCCACCGTTGAACCAATGAAATACCGACCGTATTGGCTGCTCCAGTTCGACAGATTCACGTCTGATACATCCTGCCAGTAGGCAAACTGGTCCTGCCCAATCACAAACGCCGACCGCTTCCAGTCAATGTATAACGGACGATTCAGTTTATTGATTAAGGTCAGCTCCATTTTCCCCCGTTCGTTCGAGAAACTGTAGTTGAGCGTCAGCGTGTCCGTATCAAACACCAGCCCGTCGTCAATAAGCTTCACATTGGTACCGCGCAGGGTAATGAGTTGCGCCTGTTGCATACAACCCGACAGCGACGTCAGCACGAGAAAGGCAAAAAGGAATGATTTCATGATGTTATGTTTTCTGTAAATATATTGGGTATTTTGACACCGATGAACGGGAGCAGTAAATCGGTTTTCGCTTATCTTTAACGGTTCATTTCAACCTGATTCTATGCCCCGATTGTTTACCTCCCCCCGCGCCCGGTTTGTCTTTCTGAGTGTTAGTACCACCGCCCTGTTCACCGCTTTTTACGTCGCGGGACCATCGCTCGATAAAATCTTTGCCCGCATTAATGAAGAAGTAGAGCAACACAGCCGCGCCTACGAAACGCTGGCGGATGCCTCTAAAAAAATTGGCCACCGCCTGACGGGCAGTCCCAACGGTGCCAAAGCCGAAGAATACGCGTTCAATCTGCTTAAATCGTACGGCTACACCGATGTTCGCTACGAACCGTTCGAAGTCGAAGCCTGGTCGCGCGATACGGTTACGCTACAGGTAGTACCCAATCACAGCGACAATTACCGAGACGTGCCAGTGGTATCCCTCGCACACTCGCCGGTGTCGGCCCACATCCGGGGCGAAATCATTGACGTTGGTAACGGGCTTGAGGGTGATTTTGCAGCCGTGAAAGACAAAATTCGTGGCAAAGTGGTGCTGGTCAACATTGGTTTGTCGAATCCCACGAAAGGCGCGCGAAACCTACACCGCTCCGAGAAAACGGCCCTCGCCATTCAGTACGGGGCGTCGGGCGTGATGATGGTCAATCTGGTAGCGGGCAACGTCCTGCTGACGGGTACGGCCTCGGTAACGGGCAAGTTGATCACGATTCCGTCGGTTTGTATTTCGCTGGAAAGCGGGCAGGCCATTCGGAGCTGGATACAGGAAGAAGTATCTCCCCTACAGGCCGTGATCGACATGACCAACAAGAGCCGCAAGATCCGCGCCCGCAACGTGGTAGCCACCCTGCGCGGGATTGATTTACCAAACGAAAAAATTGTAGTGGGCGGTCACCTCGACTCATGGGACCTGGCCACCGGAGCCATCGACAACGGCATTGGCTCGTTTGCCGTTATGGACATGGCCCGCACATTCAAAGCTCTGAAACTAAAGCCAAGGCGCAGCATTGAGTTTGTCCTGTTCATGGGCGAAGAGCAGGGCCTGCTGGGATCGAAGGCGATGGTGCAACAACTCAAAAAAGCAAAGCAACTGGATCAGGTGCGGTATATGATGAACCTCGACATGGTAAACGACCCCAACGGGCTGAACGCGTTTGGCCGAGCAGAAGCTGTGCCATTTCTGAATACCATTGGCGCGGCCATGAAGCAGGCCGTACCCGCCTTTGCTAACGAACCCCATAACCAGGCCGGGCTCCACTCCGACCATCAGCCGTTTATGCTGGAGGGCGTTCCGGTCATTGGTATGAATGGTCACCTCGACCGGTCGGTGCTGGACTGCTACCACGCCGACTGCGACAAGATCAACCTCGTAAACGCCGATCAGCAGAAAAACACCGTTCGCTACGGCACCATGCTCCTCTACGCCCTGGCCGATGCCGACGACATCCCGACCCGCCGACAAACCGATCTTCAAACACGCGACTACCTTACGGCCCAGGGCCTGCGCACCGCCCTGCAAATTGCCAGCGAGTGGCGGTGGAAGGAGTAAAAAGCAGTGCTTATTTAAGCACTGCTTTCTAAGCGTACAGAACTGGTGAGTGGAAGACTGTTGGTGTGTATATTATTCTCTTTTATCAGACCTTTTCAGGCAACATAATGATCATTGATTTTCAGGAGATTAAATTGTGTAATAGTGACTAACTGAAGTAGCTTTGTCAGGCGTCCGAAAATCAATCTGTCAATGTGGAACCGGAAGCTTTCTTTTTCGAAAGCGTAATTATTGACACAGACAAGGCAATTAGCAGAATCGCTAATCCGATGAGATACACATAACCTCGTGACACATCCTGATTGATAATCGATTTTGAACGACTGAGCATCTCGTAAGCGGGGATTATCCATTGGAAAAGGTAAGCCTGCGCCAGAGTAATACAGCAGATGAATGCCAGCATAATAAAGCTGTGCTTCACGGTAAATCGGAATAGCTGCGATTCCTGACCAACCAAATTTCCTGCCGCTGCCGCTACCGCAATGGACTGGGGCGAGATCATCTTACCCACAACCCCTCCCGACACATTGGCCGCTACTGTCACGATGGGATCGACGCCGATTGACTGGGCCGTAGCATACTGAAGTTTACTGAACAGTGCGTTCGCCGACGTATCGGAACCGGTAATGAAGACGCCAAGCCACCCCAGCACGGGTGCAAAAAACGGGAACAGGATACCCGTATTGGCTAACGCATCGGCTAGCGTAAGGGTGATGCCCGAGTCGTTCACGAGATATGCAAACCCCAGCACAGCCGCAATAGTCAGAATCGGAAATTTTAGTTGATTGAGCGTGGCTGTGAATACGGTTGCACCCTCACTATAAGTAAGGCCAATAAGGGGTATGACTACCAGCGAGCCAATCAGGATAGCGGTTCCGGCAGCAGACAAATAGTTGACTTTAAACACCTTTGCCAGTAAACTGCCGTCTGCTCCCTGAATGGCATTATGCAAACCCGGAAATTCAAACTGTGCCTGGCCGATTGAGTTAAGCACGTCTTTAATAGGCTGCATCCCCCAGAAAATGACCATAATTGTCAGAATAAGAAAGGGCGACCAGGCCCGAAGTATTTGTCCCCCAGTATGTTGCACGTCGGCATTATACGTGGGAGTGGGTTCATTGGCAAAACGCCAGACGGTTTTGGGTTTCCAAAACCTCAGAAAGATCATCAGGCAACTAATTGATCCCAGCCCGGCAATTACGTCGGGCAGAGATGGCCCCAGGTAATTCGATGAAAACCATTGCAGAACTGCGAACGAAATACCTGATACCAGAACCGCAGGCAACACTTCTTTCGCTTTTTTGACCCCGGCAATAATCACTACCAGATAAAAAGGGAGGATGACAGATAGAATAGGCAACGTTCGCCCTACCATCTGCGAAATAGGCAATTCGGGAATGCCCGATACCTGCGAAGCTACCGTAATAGGAATACCAATGGACCCAAAAGCCACCGGAGCCGTATTGGCAATCAGACAGATACCAGAGGCGTAGAGTGGATTGAAGCCAAGCCCTACTAGCATAGCCGCTGTGATGGCAACCGGCGCACCAAAACCAGCCGTACCTTCCAAAAAAGCCCCAAACGAAAAAGCAATCAGCAAAGCCTGCAGTCGCCGGTCGGAAGTGATTGAAGCCATGAAATGTTTGATAATCTCGAACTGACCACTCCTGACCGTGAGGTTAAAGAGAAAGACTGCCATGACAACCAGCCAGCAAATGGGGAAAAGCCCATACATGGCTCCGTGTCCAATGGACAAAACTACCAGCCTGACTGGCATTCCGTATACCAGAATGGCGATTAAGGCCGCAATCACTATCGCAAGCAGGCTAGCCTGATATCCTTTCATTTTAAGGATAATCAGTGCCCAGAAAATGAATAGGATGGGCAGGATAGCTACCAGTACTGACAGTATGATATTGTCCAGTGGGTCAATGACCTGAGTCCATTTCATGGCTTGTCCTGAGTTTGGGGGCATTTGTTTTCCAGACTAAACGAAATCAAGATTTTCGGTAATTCGTTTACTTTTGCTAGTCAGGGTATTTATATTTTTTCAACCCAATGCCTCTTCGTATGTCAAGTACGCTGACGAATTTTCTTTGCATGTAAAACGACTTATTGACGAGTACATTCAAAAAAACAGTGTGTCGGCTCCGTTACCTGAAATTGACCTAGATGATATTCCGGATGAGCATGCATCTTGTGCGTCAACTCTAACCAAACTCAATCTGCAGGAGCATGCGATCACATCAATCATCTGGACTACAGGGTTCAGCGGTGACTTCAGTTACTTGAAACTTCCCGTGCTCAACGACGAAAATTTACCCAGGCATAACAATGGGGTTGGCACCATCAATGGACTTTATTTTATCGGACTCCCTTGGTTAAGAAAAAGAAAATCGGCTATAATCATGGGGATCAGTGAAGATGCGGAATTTATTGTCAGTCAAATTGTAAAGAGTGCATACCGTCAAAGTAAGTAACCCGTAACTTCGGGTGTAATACTAATTCAAATTCTTGAGGACGTATTTAGGATGTAGGGGAAACAGGTTAATTCGATGACCGCTTGCCGACCGGTGAACAACGATTCCAGAACCGACTTCAAGCGTTGCTCAGCGTCGGCCA
>Ga0209512_1001832_pt1 | contig 24543 bp, 38 predicted proteins | sample frozenSSSSmetaG_FD_184142 | JGI IMG/M metagenome (GOLD analysis project Ga0209512, IMG submission 184142) | Glacier valley bacterial and archeal communities from Borup Fiord, Nunavut, Canada, to study Microbial Dark Matter (Phase II) -... | ecosystem: Environmental > Aquatic > Freshwater > Ice >...
TCACGAACGGCAAAGCTTAACTGATCCCCTGAACTACAAAACGCCCGACCTGGCAGCCCTAGTCGCGGAAGTGGTAAGTCCAGTGATAGAGGGGCAACCAGGAGGGAAGCACCTGGTCAAAGTGTCTATTCAGGTAGAGATTCTTAGCAGCGAAGCGAAGCATGAAACCCTGCCAACTCCCGACCTCAATTGGATGGCAACGAATAGCCTGATCTCTTCGCGCAGTGAGCCTGAGACGAAAGAGATCGTCTACTAGGATTCGACGTGCTCACCAAGTTAATCAATCTGCTTCTGACCTTGGCACTAAACCAGAAGCAGATAGACAACCGACAAGGCAGCAGAAATTCTTATGACTTTACCTAACAAACTGGAACTCGAACCCATCGTTCCATCCTGCTTTAACTGCAAATTCATCAAGCGATGGAACCATCCAGCCACACTCGAAGATCCGGGGGATGAAGGATGGGAATGCGGCCATACGGGTAGGAACTCCTTCAATCCTGCCGATATCCTGGAAGGCATACCACCCAATCCAGAGTGCCCAGATTGCAAAGGAACCGGGTTTGTTGACCCAGATACGTTCACCTCGATCGATGTCAACGCTGTTGCATTGAGCGGAGGGTATCTCAACGCAATGGAGTGTAGCTGTAGCGAAGAGACGGAAGACTCGCTGTGGGCAGAGCATTACGCCAAGGAGTGCCCTGGATATCGTCAGGTTAACTGGTCAACGCAAAGTGAACCTGACGAACCTGATGAACTGACCCCAGAACAGATTCAAGAGTTGGCTGAGATTGAAGCAGAGGCTCAGAAAGCCGTGTATTTGCAGCAGGGATGGATAACAGAGAAAGGTGAACTCACCCCGGAGTTCTTTGATCAGGCACAATTTGAGTATGAACGGGGAAAGGGGAAATAAACTACCCCAGTTAAAACAGTTTAAGTATTCTCGTTTCATGTTGAGGTTCCTCTCGGCTGTCGTTTGCGGAAGTCAGGGCAGAAATTCTCTTGAGGCACTCCAGGAAGCCAGCCGAGAGGGTGGATAGCGCAGAAGAAGCCCCCATCTCCGGCGCAGGACGAATCACACTGGAAGCACATTCGCGTTTGCTCGTTCACTTTGGCTCGCGTCTCTTTGCCCTTAGATGCCACCAGACGAGCGGTTGCTTGGCGTTTGTTGCGCCCCTCTAGCCAGACCTGATATTCCTCGGCGTTTTGGCTAATAAACTCTTCAACTCGCTCCCTCGCGTAAAGCTGCATCGGAGCGCCTTTTGAATAGTGGGGATTCTTAACCGTAAAATCAGGCTCGCCCAATCGCCTCAGCCAACCGTCAGAAAGCGCATAGCAATCCTTCAGACGGCTTTTTGTGATGTAGGTACTTTCATATCCCTCAATACAGTCATCTAGGGCGTATTTTAAGCCCCAGGTCATTTTGCCGCCGGAAGACGTTAGCTTGTCATAACACGCTGCCGGGAGGGAACCGGGTCTGGGTCTTTTGTCCAATACGCGCAGTTCACTCATTATTTTGAGGTGATCTGCTTTGTCTGAGATCGGCGGCAGATAATCACATCCCACTTCAAAGGCATCTAGCTCAAACAGCAAATCCCATTCGGGATCGAGAACCGTGAAAGGGGTGTGCCCAATCGGGACTGCACCCGGTTTGAGGCGCAAATTCTTTCCCATCGCGCTATGGATCGAGAGCAATCCCCGCTGCTTGACTTCCTGCCGCTTGTCTGAGGTATCGAAAGCAGGTACACCAACGCATTTTGTACGGGGCTTCCCCACCCACTGCTTGCCACAAATGCAGCACTGCCAGCAATGATCAGGACTTTCCCGCTTCAGGTCGTGGTTAAAGCTTAATTTTTCAAAGCGGGGGTCAAGCCGCCCCCGCCAATTCATATCGACTTCGATGCTCGATCGGGCGTACTTGACTACTCTTAAAGGATTTTCACTCACGGAGTTAAATGTTAGTTCAATAAATTACCTACCGAGGAGATGGCGATCTAGCCTTCGAGCGATAGACTCTCCTCTTTGGTTGGCGTTCATCAATGCACCGACCCACGAGTCAGCAGCCGATATTGCCCGTTGGACAAAAGGACGAGCCTCTAAGCTCTTGCGAGAAGAGTTTCCAAACTTGAAGAAACTGCCTACCTTGTGGAGTCCTAGCTACTTTGTGGCAACAACCGGCAAGGTCAGCGTTGAAACCATTCGACAGTATATTGAAGGACAGAAAGGCAAATAAAGTCAATACCCAATCACCTTCCTAACTAGGAGATTCAATCTCTAAGAAAAAGAAAAAGCAGCTATCCAGATGGAGGCTGCTTTGACAATGGGCGTTAGATCATCAAGCTACTTACGGAACTGGCTTGGCAGTTGAAAGCTAGAGTCTGACCACAAGCCCAAGCGTCGACGCTTAGCAGAGTCACTAGCCGATTGCAGCACAGTAGCTAGAGCCGTTTTGGGCAAAAAGTAAGGCACAACCAGCCCTTCTTTAAGCAAGGTTATCTGAGCCATATCCCCATTGCGAACTGGATAAATCTCGGCAACTGTGCGGCCGTAGACATCTTTGCTCAATTCACGCAGACGAACTCGATTGCCATTCTGGGCTAGCCACTGCTGAAGCCTGGACTTAGACAGGTTGCCCCAACGGAACTGGCTGATAGCCGCACGGTCGCGTCTGAGTGAATCTGCTTTAGTGTGGGCAATTTCGGGCGCATCCACGTAAGCAGCCCGAACCGTCATCTTTGTGCCGTTAGGTTTAGTCACTGTGATCGTGTCACCATCGGAAACAGTAGTCACAGCTAAGGGAGCAGTTATTCGCTCATTGGGCATCAGAACTTGAGCTTGTGCTGGCAGCGGGAGCAGCACGGACAGGAGTCCGAGTAGAAGATAGCGTTTCACAATAGCCTCGTTAAGTTAATCAGCAGCGCACAAGGGTGTCACCCTTTAGCCTAGAGCTTGCTTAAGGTAGAGGGCATTGTTAGTTGTGCTTAACGTTTGTGTGAAGGCTCGAAGAAGCAGCAATAGGATGGCGGGGAAACACGGTTTATTGCGAGGTTTGATGAAGGGTTGGTGATCATATTGAGTCAGAGATAAGAACTCTGGATGAACGCTAGCGCTTCAGAGAAATGAGAATTGGAGAGAGTGAGATCCTTTTCAAAACTCAGTCACCACACAGTTTTGAGAGTCACAGTGCGAGGTTAATTCCTTTGATCGCACTGTGACTGTTTTTTATTCAGTGCCCACAACAAGTTCATTCAGTTGAGATGGATTGCTGAATCAGACAAGTAGGAAGCAATTAGAAAAGGTAAGAAAAAGATGTGCTACCGCAACAGAGGTGTAGGTATCAAAGGAAAGTTATGAAACTACGCTCTGTTCGCTCTGTTCGTGTTCCCTCTGTTCGTCCTTCTAAGGTTCAAGCTTCTAAACCCAACTGGGATGATATCTACTCTGCCCGAGCTGAAGAATCTCTCGGTCGTTACGGCTATTAATGTCGTGTCCCATGCTATCCAGCTTCCGAAGCTGGAAAAGCTTTTTTGGTCTAACGACTCAGAGCAGCAGATATGTCCTTAATTGCTATTAATCATGACTATTACCTACACTTACATTGATAGATCCGAAGCTTCTGTAGTAGAAGCACAGACAGTTGCGGAAGACCTGTACACGATCGGAGTAACCGACGGATATAACGGCATCGTGCCCCAAGACTCGGGCGAAGATTATCTACTTGGTTATATCGCTGGAGAGCGCGATCGAGATTGCGAACAATCGCAAAAGATTGCGAGGGAAAAGCTTGGGGGCGCTAATAACGATTCGCGCTGCGTCTATTACGATGACTTCTAAATTATGTTGAAACCCCCTCTCTCGTAGGGGGAATCATTTTTTATTCGGGGTTAGAGCGCACGATCGGGTACTTGACGCACAGGTTCCCTGCTACCTGTGGTGTTCGACTTTGCCACATGGTGTGTGTTCTCATCGCTAAATGAGATAGAAAAGGATTGTGATTGTGATCCCCTTATCGACATCCTCAACACCATCATGTAACACCATCGAAACAAGCGTTCGGAATGAGGCGTTGGAGTATAAAATCTAACAGAAACCCCATTAGCAGAACCGTTGAGCCTATCAGCGACAGCAGTGGAGTATCAGGGAACTCTAAGAGTATCCCATCAACGAAATCGTCAGCGGCAATGAGCACACTTCATCAACCCATCACCGAGCGGATCAACCTCCTCCTTGAAACGGCAAAGCAGCTGCGATCGTCGTCTGATGCCATGACTGATCAGGTATTTGCAATCGAAGCGGTTTCTGCCGTTGAGATCTACAAGACTCAGCTGATCTGGCTCAAAGAACATCGGGGGGAATGCCCTGAAGCTTGGCTCAAAATTAAGGTCAAAGACATTTGTCTAACCATTGACGTAGTTCAGCAGCAGCTCACCCGACGATTAAGCGGACTCACCTGAGCAGTTATTTGAGTTGCCCGATCGTGAAATATCAGGCAGCTCGTGACGGACAAGAGGTAAAAGTAGAGGTAGGAAAGAAGAGTTAGGGGTGAGAAGTGCAAGCAAAACAGGTGTAAAACTAAAGTAACTGCGTAGGTCTGAGCTATGAGCCAGAAGAAGTACAGAGACGGGAAGAACGGCGTATCTATTCGGGAAGACGGAGTGATGATTCGCACTCACACTCGCAAGGTTATGGCTGCGGAAAATGTGCCGATCGTCGCTCAGCAAATCGTAGATCAACCCTTCCTGCCGAAAAAGGGCTTTAAGCAGAAGCGAGATCCCTTTCCCTTCAAGCTATACGGCATAACCAACGAGGATAAGTTTATTCTCTACGCGGAGTCGAACAACAGGAGCCTACTTGAGAAGATTGGCTTACAGATGTATCTCAAACTAGCAAAGCCCGACGACCACATTAAGAATAGATTTGATGCAGTCACGTTGGGTGATGCAGCAGTAGAGCAATGACGTTAGACAGACACCCGATCTGCCAGAAGCTCAAACTCTGGATGAGGGAGGAATCAGGCTTGACCTGATCAGGCTTAGAGCTTAGTTAGGTAGCGATGAAAGCCTCAAATGACATGAATGCTAGCGCTATAGAAATTGGTTCCTGGGTAGTTCTGGTCAACGATTCATCTGAGCCAGAGCAAGTCACAGAATTCAAGGCGATCTATAGCGGAACCATGCTCCGCACTACCTCCAACTTTGGTCGAGATTCAACGCACTGGTTTCACGATCGGGTTGTGAAGACCGTTGAGCAATCGTGACGCGCATCCTGCGTTTATATGCGAAGCATCAAGCGCCAGTTAGCGTCACGGCTAGACTGGCGGCTCATCCTGGTCTTCTATGTGCTGCAAAAGGGTTTCAATATTGGCTCTGCCGCCAACGCTAATACAGCTATAGGCGCGGTTCCAGAAGTAGGGTTTCCAGAAGAACGGCTTCAAATGTTCAGCATATTCTTGCCTGATTTTGCGAGAAGAAACAGACCTTAAGTTTTTTACCAAGTTGGCAGGCTGGATCATCGGATGAGCATCAATCAGTAGATGAACGTGGTCGGCTTCGCCACCGAACTCGGTCAATTCGCACTCCCATTTCAGGGCAGTAAACGTTATTTAGGAGGCAATCATGCACAGCAATCGGCGCACATCGGGGCGCAAACAGGAAAAGTCACAGAGCAACGCCTCTGCTAAGGCACGGCAGAAGCGCAAGCAGATGCAGCAATTGAGAATGAACCTGAAAGCGAGGTCAGCATGAAGATACAGATGCCAACGCCGACGGGCACCCATGAACAGATTTTGTTCCACACTTTGAGAGTGGGCAGATATATTGCAGAAGTCAGTAAGCGTCCCGCAGACTGGGACACTTTAGACCAAGCAGCGCAGAGAAAGCACATGACCAGAGTGCAGGAAACGCTAATCACGTATCAACAAGTGCTGGAGAAGCTGTCCACGGCAATCTACTTCAGCAACGCCGTGGTCAGTCGTTCTGGTCAGCCCGATCGCACCGGCGAAGAGAACGCTGAGGCGATCTTGAGTCAGCTTGAAGCCGAATTGGGGGACGAGTATTTAGCCGTTACACTGCCCCACTGAACAGAATAAAGAGTTCCTCCTTGCAAGGCATCTCTTTATTGGGGTTGAGCCTATCTAGAATCCGCTTGATGAGTATTCAACACGCTCATAACTTGCGCCTTGGTCATGCCAGCTTTTACTTGAGGGCTGTAGAGCATCCCGATCAAGGTTTTGTCCATCGCTGAATACTCGGTCGGGTCTGTCCACGGCTGATAGAACATGCTGTCTGCATACCTGTAAGAGTCTTGCATCAGCCCCAACGATTGGGTAAGCTCTTCTCGAATCAAGTGCGATCGTTCTTTTTGAGTGACTTTGGTGGTGGTGATTAGAACGTTAGCGTGATTAAGCGTGTTATTTCCATCCCAACGAGCCCAGAAATAGCCGTAGTTCCCAGGCTGATAATCTGGCTCAAGTTGAGCAAACTTCGATAGCGGCGCGAAGTGAATCGTGATATTGGGATTTTGATTCACCAGTTGCAGATGGATTCCGCCATTTGTCAGGTCGTTAACTTCACTGATGATCGAGTTCAACGTCGCTAAATCTGCACTCGTCGGGGCACCAGAATATTGAATGTTGATGTCGCCTTGCCATTTGCGAATTTTAGGCTCGCCACTTTTGGGGAATTCAGACCCCAGCGCAATCTCTAGAAAGTAGTCAATCTCTGCCTGAGTATAGGTTGCAGATACAGATGGCGACGGCACGCTAGGGGTAGACGTAGTGTGCTGACGGAGAGCAGTTTCAGACCCCAGAGATGAAGCAGGAATGTCCGTTAATCGACCGATTGCTGAAGCTGCCACGATCGCAGCAAAGATGCCAATAAGTTTGAGGAGTCTTGACATCAATCCCCTTTGACAACTGATATAGTACAAATTAACTATAAAGGACTCTTTCACAAACTGCCAGAGGTTCTAGAATCAAATTAAGAAACTGAGAGAGGGATGTCGTGGGAGAAGCAAAGCAAAGACGCAAAAACAGTCCGACATTCGGCAGGATTCCTCAAGAACAGACCAAACTTTACAAAAGGTTTGCGGAAACTGTGTTCGACCATCATGCAACACATGGCAGAGGATGTCACATCACCAGCAGCCAGCGTCAGGAGTCCTGGATAGAATATGCGCCAGAAGAAGCCATCATCAACGGCAACTTTGGGGCTGAAATTAGGCGATTCAGCCAAGACGCATTTGAGAAGCTTGTGAATCTGGTGAAGACTTACGAACCCAACACCAACGGCATCCACCTGCACTTGGCAGTGGACGGAGAGGGAACGATTATTGTCAAAGTCACTGAGTTCCCAATCTCAGTTACAGACAGTGGAGAACTGGACTCACGATCGTCGCAGCTGTTTCACTGCTTTGCAGAAGGGGTTAGAGAGAGGAAGGCAAGGTGAAATAAATCCTGCAATTCACAAGAACAGCAATCGCCCAACATTATTCTCTTCGGGCAATCAGCAACCTGTGCCTAATTTTTGGTAGCGCTTCAACTAGATAAAAGGGAATGATGAAGGAGGTGGTGTTAGGTAAAAAGCAAGGCGGGTCTATAAAGGCACGCTGCAATTAAACAGGGGTTTTGCTATGTCTATTCAACACTAGGTTGACTCGATCGGCTTGGTAGCCCCGATCTTTCAAGTCGGGGTGGAAAAGCCAACGCGCAGTTTTAACTGCCGACCTCTTAATTGTGGTGATGTGGGTCGTTAATGTACTTCTGAATCGTCTCAGAACTGACGTTGCCAGCAGTTGAGTAGAAATAGCTGTGAGTCCACATTGACGGCATTTTAAGCAGTTCTGGAAACTCTCTTCTAAGATATCGGGATGACCGACCTTTGAAGGCTTTAACGACTTGTGAGACTGAGTAATCGGGTTGATGTCCCACAAACAAATGAACGTGATCAGGCTCTACTGCTAACGCTCTAAGATCCCACTTTTTTTCTAGCGCAACCTCGTAGAAAATCTCTCTGCATCGAACTGCGATATCCCCTTTAAGAACTGCTCTTCTACGGCATGGGATGAAAGCTAGATGTACTCTAGACATCCCTACAGAGTGTTTATTGTGCTGATATTTCTCAGATTCTTTTCTCATAGATTTATGTAGAAATAGATAAGTTACCGACAATTCTAGGACATCCCGCTATGATGTTGACAGGTTAATCAATTCTACAGGTGAGGTGATTCGATTGTTCGGATGTCAGCAGGTTCTAATCAAGACGGACAAAGAGACTCAGGCAATTATTGAGTATCTTTGTTCTGAGTCGAATGACCTGTATAACTGCTCTGTCTATTACGCTCGTCAGATGTGGTTCAAGGTAGGCAAGATCGTTAGCGGGTTTGACCTCACGGCTGAAATGAAAACGAATCGTCATTTCAACGCGGGTTATGCAAGCTCAATGCAGCAAACTTGTCTGAACGTAGGCGAAGCGTTCAAATCGTTCAAGAAGCTTTTGGCAAAGTCACGAAAAGGCGAGCTAGATCAGAAACCTAAAGCACCCAATTACCGCAAACCAAACGGATTATTCACTGTCACTTACCCAAAAAAATGGTTGAAGCTTAATGACGGGTCGATCAAATTCCCGTTAGGCAACCAAGTTAAAGCGTGGTTTGAAATCACTGAATTTTTTCTGCCAATGCCGTCTAATCTCGATTGGAAGGCAATTAAAGAGGTTCGCATTCTTCCTAGAAACGGTGCATTCTACGCTGAATTCGTCTACCCAATGCCGATAGGAAGCTATCAACTAGACTCAACGAAAGCGCTAGGCATCGATCCGGGCTTAAACAACTGGCTAACCTGTGTGAGCAACATCGGCGCTAGCTTTATCGTGGATGGCAAGCAACTTAAAGCCTTGAATCAGTGGTACAACAAACAAGTTTCAACGATGAAGGACGGGAAGCCACAGGGATTTTGGTCTAGAACGCTGGCACAAATCACTGAGAAGCGGAATCGACAGATGAGAGACGCGGTGAATAAAGCCGCTCGAATGGTCGTTAACCGTTGTCTAGAAAGCGGCATCGGTCTAATTGTGTTTGGTTGGAACAAGGGGATGAAAGACTCTGCCAACATGGGCAAGAAGACCAATCAAAAGTTTGTCTCTGTACCGACTGCCAAACTGAAAGACAGAATCAAACAACTCTGTGAGCAGTACGGGATTCAGTTTGAAGAAACCGAAGAATCCTATACGTCAAAAGCTTCGTTTGTCGATCTTGACGTGCTACCTAAAATCGGTGAGAAACCCGAACAGTGGCAACCTAGCGGCAAACGGGTTAATCGCGGATTGTATCGGACTGCGATGAACTGGAGAATCAATGCAGACTGCAACGGCGCTGCAAATATTCTGAGAAAAGTAGCGGCAAAACTCGGATTAGATCTGAGTGGAGTCAGTAGAGGCGTTTTGACAGCGCCCATTCGGTTGAGGCTTTGGTCTTAATCGATGCAAGAATCCCCCGTCCTTTAGCGAAGCGGAGACGGGGGAGTGTCAAGCACAGCACAGCAGGAGCAGCAATCAATCGTCTTGTAGCAATGGGGGTCGTCGAAAAGGCGATCGGGCTGAAAGATCAGGTGACTGGGGGAAAAAGCTGCACAACCTATCGCGTGGTTCAACCCGATGAGCGAGTATTTCGGGTCGGCGATTACGTCGTTGAACTACCGACTTCAATGTCTGAGCGGTGTGGGTGGATCATTGATATCCAGAAGAATCCATCCTATCCAACCGCTTTGAGGATGAAAGTTGAGTGGGAGAAAGGTAGAATTCAGTCATTTTCGAGTGCTGACATCTTGGTTAGAATCCCTGATAGAAACGCAATTAAACGCGAAGATGACGATTGCGATCGCAAGCTATTAGAGGACCTAAAGGCAAATAGAAAGTTCTGGTAAATTATGGGAGGTTTTCGATGATTGATCAACACCAAGTAGCGTCCTTACAGCAACCCTGTTCGAGCTTGACAAGCAGTAAAGCATGGAAACACTTAGACCAAATTGTCGAAGTAATCGTTGAGTGGAACCACACCGCAGGGGTTAAAGATCGGTTCGCCATCAATCAGAGTACGTTTAAACATCTGGGAGGCAACTATAGGGTAGCGGCAGACTACGTGAAGGTTAATAAGGCGGAGATTGATGAGATACACAGACGTGGCTGCATTCCTGAACCCGTTCCCACAAGGTTCAATCGTGGCAAGGACTTCAAGAGTTTGCAGCTATTGGTCAAACAATATTCGAGACCCAACTGCGATGAACGACATCTGAAAAGATTGGTGTCTTTGGCAATTGGAACGCACTAAATCAAACTCAACGTCAAATCACTGGACTAAGCGACCAATCTCTTTTTGGACAGAGAGACCGCCATCGTCGAAAGCATCTGATTTAACGCCGAATAAGAATCGCTCATCCGAGCCGCCATTGATGCTAGTTCAAGCTGAGGTTCGGCAACCAGGTGGCGAAGCAGTTCGGCGAGCTTATCGTCAAGCTGGCAATAAGTGGACGATGCTGGAGGCAGTGTAGATGACTCTAGCTTTTGGAGGTCAGAAGTCGATAGCTGGTAGCCCACCTGATAGCGGATCGGCTCAAGACCAAACCCTTGCAGATACAACTCTAGCTGAGAACGCACAATCTGAGCGGCACCTCCACTAATCACTATCGTGGTTGAATCATCCAAATAACCCGTGATATTGGCAGTGAGGAAGGATTCTAGCAGAGACCAGTAGGAGTCTAACCCCACCTTCACAGAGTCTGAAATATCGGTAAGTTTCTTGTCGCCCCGAAGCACAACTTTAGATTTGCCGCCTACTAAGGCACTCATCAGTTTCGGGTGATCTGTCTTTTGAAATGAGCGAGATTGTAGTCCTTTTGCCAGTGCTTCGACGAACCCAGGTCCGTTGCTAGTCGATTTACCCGATTGAAAAGAGTCTCCTTCAAACACTAGCACTGAGGTATTGCGATGACCTGCCATCACAATCAGTTGCTTACAGTGATCAGGGTTTACGCCTCGGTCTCTCAACGCTTTGATGGCATCAAGGCATAAACCAAACCCCTCAGGACGGAAGGATATTTCCTTGAATTCCAGTTTGATAGGGCAGCCCCGAAACGTAAATTCTTTTAGCGATCGCAGCTCTTTAGAAATGCGGTGGCGATCTTCAAACTCGCTAAACGGAAGTAAAACGCCTAATTGAACAGAAATCGGAGCAGCCGGAGAGAATCCTTGACCTGAAATGGTCAGCGACCGCTCTTTAATAACCCCAATCGCTGCCAGAATCTTATCTACAGCCCGCAGTTCTTTACGCTCATCGACCCAAGATTCGCCTCCGAAGTTCTGAGCAAACTGACCGACTGCTCGCAGTTCACTACCACGACCTAGCCAAGCACACAATTCAGGTCTACTGCTAGTACTGAAGGATTTTATAGTGTCTAAATGGCTTCGAGATAAAGGTCCTGATACCTCAGAACCCATTAAAATAGGCTCAACAGAGCCTGTCTCACAGCGAAAGAAGCCTTTAGTCAAGCTAGCGCCGAGGTCTAGGTAGAGTATATATGAACTGCCCATACTGTCCTCAATAGATGTGGAATCGGGGTATTTTCTGTTAAGCACATCCAATATAGAAATTAGTATCTAAGTAATCCACGAAAAGCTCATTAGCGCAATTACTGAAAAGGCGAAACGAGAACGGGATGAGAGCAGGGAAAGCATAGGTATAACTACAGGTGACTCCCGACTGCCCATCCAAACGCAATTTGCTAACCTTTTTCATGTGATTAAATATCACAGCGAAGGAATAAGTGTCCGTAGCGAAGCATTGAGTGTCAGTTCGTAGGGTGTGCGAAGAAATACGTGTCAATTCGTGAGAGATGGCGAAGGAAACCGTGTCAATTAGGATGCGAAATGAGAAGGGTCGCCATCCACAAATCCAGGGTGAAATGGGTCAGCGATCGGCACGGGCAGGCGCTCATGTTTCGGGATAGCTGAGAGATCCGTTGTGCAGGTTACAAACGGGCAGTCGAGGAAGTCTAGTACGTCAGTGGCATTAGGGTTTGGTTTAATCGGGGATGAGAGGACGCACCTAGTCTTGAAGTCTGCTGTCTGCAAAATCGAGAGGTCAGGGAAAGTGCAAACTTTGCTAGTAGGCAGCCTATAGACTGGATGAATGCGGTTGTTGAAGGCAACAAAGATGCCAGAACCGTAGCGACGGTACATTCCCCGAATCCAATCTGCCAGCTTCATCGAGCGGTAGGTAGCCGGATTTCCGAAGGGCGTTGGCAGAGTGGGGCGTTTTGTGGGCATAAAGCACGTTCCTATAAACTATGGTTGTTTGTCAGCTTTTGAGGCGCTAGACAGTCAAATCAGACCTTTGACCGTTTGATAAAGTTCACCCAAAATCAGGGATAGAGAAGGTGTCATGTATGGGGAGCAGAAGTTTCCACACAGGATACTGCCGTAAGGGTTCTCAGGACATCCCCCAAAGTCAAAGATGCCGCCCACAGCATTGTCCAGCAGCACGTCCATGATGGACTGAACCACTGGCTCAGTAACCTGTTCAACAGCTATCACGGATGGAATCGAGCCGTACTGGAAACCTTTTGGCTGGGCCGTACTTCGATGAAATTGGCTTTCCAAGCAAAACTTTGTTCGCAGATCTTGTAGACAAAGCAGAGTCCTTCTTGAAATGCGCGGGTGCTCAAAGGCAACAGCAACCACGAAAGACCTAAGACCTAGCTCATCGTGAATCGCATTTAACTGCAAGGGCAGCACAGACTCTTCGCGCTCAGAAAGTCCCCAAATAGAGTCGGTAAGGCGCTGTATTAATAAGTCAGGGCACATTTCCAGCATAGGTAGAAAGCAAAAGGAAGTAAAAAGGGAGGGGCAGCTTTAGAATGCCCAAACGGGTTCCCTGCAGCGCAGCTGTTCGCATCAGTGATCACAGAGAGCTATCGCAGCAAAGGGTACAGTTTACAAGAGATAACAATGCAGATTATCGGCACCCTTACACCACAACGAACCCAACAAATCGTTGAACATATCACAGAGACCCTGTTGCCGCTGGCAAAAGAAGAGCAGGCTAAATGTGCTCGTGGACGACTAAACCTTTGGCTGCAAGCAGAGCCAAATTATGGCACAAAGAAATATATGCCAGCCCACACCAATGAGCGGCTATGGAACTTCATTCAGCGCATTGATTCCAAAGCAGCACTCGCACAGGTCTACTTTGCCAAAGGCGGCATCGGGATTGACTGGCATCGGGACGCAGCCTATGCCATGCCCACGGCTCATATCATCAATCTTGGTGCAGTGTGCTTGGAGTGCAAAGATGAGTCAGGCAACTTGATTAGCCTTGAGCTAAGCGGCGGCGAGATTATTCGATTCAACTCAAAGCAATCACATCGGGCGATTCCTCGCTCTGACGATCGGATTGGCATTGGGGTGTGGCAGGCGAAGATTGATATCCACAATCCTGCCAATTGGCATTGAGAAATTGGCGAACCGTTTTATAAATTGGTGATCCGTTTTATTCCGCACGGATTTACGCGATTTTGGGCACTCTAAGGCGGTTCACAAGCCATACTCTGTCATGCCCCACATAGAGAACCAGCTTCGACATTTAGCAATGACCTCCAATCGGCTGAGATATATTTCTGATGCTCCAACCGATCACTGGGTTGCACTTTTGGCAACCAAAACGGTAAGGGAGTGCGAGGATATGCTTTTGTGGCTAAATTGTTGTCGTCCTGAGTTGTCTGAAACCTATGTTGAAGAGTGCCAACACGAACTGAGCCGCACCGCTGAAATGGCACAGGAGCAGGTTAGCAGCCGAATTGTGAAAGCGCTAAACGTTGACGAGAATTAATCCGGGCTTCGCTAGATAAGCGAAAGGAGAGAAGAGAACAATGACCGCAAACAGCCTAAGCCCAATGCCGACCCGTGAACTAAGATTCTCGATCCAGCAACTTCAATGGCGAACGCCAAACTCAGGTCCACACCAAGAGTTAGTGTTTGGAACAGAGATACTGGGACGCTATAGGGCGTTCTCTGTTCCCAGCTACTGCAATATCGTGACCCAAGAACTGAGCCGCCAAGCTTACTTTGATGAAGAACCCATCGATATCGATTACGATCTGCTGGGTCAAGTAATCAGTCAAGTCTAAAGCCCCTGCCCCAATCGTCGTCAAATCACTGGACTAAGAGATCATCATGCCCTACAGCAAATTTACGCTCGCCAAAGCTAAAGCAGACTTCGGCTTGACCCTGATTGAAGGAGTTCGCTTTCTGCCAGATGTTGAGACGGTGCAGCCCAGTAGCCGCTTACAGAGTGAACTGGAAGATTTACCCTGGACGATTGCTGTTGGCTCAGAGAAGGCTCGGTCTGAGGCAATCATTTATCCGGTGCTGCAAGAAGTGCGGAGAATCCTCGATCGAGAAGTTAGCCTGTTCTCAGGTAGAGAGTTCAACGTTGACCCAGATCGAGAACTAGTGGGCTATGTAGACTTTTTATTAAGCCAGTCACGGGATCAGCTAATCATTGAAGCGCCTGTGATTATGCTAGTCGAGGCCAAAAAAGCAGACCTGAACGAAGGGCTGGGTCAGTGCGTCGCGGAAATGGTCGCTGCCCAGCAGTTTAATCAAATGGCGCAGAATGATATTCCTGTGGTTTACGGCTGCATCAGTAGTGGCACACAGTGGCGGTTTCTGAAGCTAGAAGGAACCAACCTCACCATTGATTTAACCGATTATGCACTGATGCCTGTAGGGGCGATTTTGGGGTTTTTGCTGTGGATGATCAAGCCCACTCAGAGGGGATGAGGCAAAACAGTGGTCTTAGGCTTATCGTTTTGCGAACAGCAGCAGTCCGCCAATCACTACGCTTGCAGTGACCAGTAATGTCCCCAAAGCAAACCAAGGGAAGGGAGTTGCCTGACCTGAAAGCTTGAGATAGCCCCGTTTGAGCTTTCGCACCCAGCGAGGTTTCTGTCGGTTGCCCAACACCGGGTTCTTGAAGTTATGGCTCCAAGCGTCAGTGCGGTGCAGCCGTTCGTGGCAAGGCAAACAGACCGGGAAAACGTCGATTCCAGAGCGTTCCCGTCCTACGATCGCGCCCTTCCAATCTCGATAGCGGACGTGATGCACTTCCTGAGACTTAGACTTGCAGCACAGACAGCAGATGCGCTTAACCGCTTTGTGAGACCCTTTGGCAATCTCACGCCAGTTGTCGGCATAGCGATCGTTGTAAGTGCGTCTGCGAAAGAGCCACATAGCTTGTCTTGGGTAGAAGGGAGTAATTTAGAGTGCCCAATGGGAGTGGTCTACACGCCTTGGAAATTATTTAGGGTACGATTTGCGCCCTGAAACTCTTGATTAGCGGGATCTGCTCGACAAAAACCTACCCTAAATTAGAGAGTGAAAAAAACAGGGTCAGGGTGAAGGTCAAAGAGATAACAGATGGATAACAATCAGTCAAGCGCCCAAGTCCGTCAAGTCCTTCAAGTCATTGAAGAAGAACCGAAAGAATCTCCAGGACCAGTCCACGAAGATGCAATCGACCTGACGATTGAATATAGCGAAGCTCGACAAGCACTGCTGTGGATGACAGAATACGGGGGTTATTTATCCTGCTGGAGCCAGCACAGCATCAATGAATCGATCGGAGGGCTGTCACTAGCTCACATGGAAGGTGAAGGGGAATACAGCTCATTCTCACTCGTTGAATACGGCATTAATTTCGACGGCTTCAATTACAAGACCCAGAGCAGTCTAGGGCAGGCTGTAGTTGACTACCTTACTAAGCAGGGATATCAGCTTGGACAAAACACCCTGGCGCAGCCGGACATGGTACTCAGTGGACTCGAAGAGGGTGAAAAGATGCGGTGGGAGTTAGTTGCAGTGAACCTAGTCGCGGCTAAGTACGGACTGAAGATTCGTTTGTCGGGCGGCGAGGAGTATCGCAACCATCCGTTGGTGATTGAGAAACCAAAGCCCTATGTTGCGGTAGACGCAAAGGGAACCGTACTGACAACGCTTGCAGACCTTGATTCAGCTTCGATTTTCATAACGTTGTGGTCAATGTGTTTTTCCGCGCAGACAATCATGGGACAAATCCAGATGGAGAAACCGCTAAATTGATTTAGGGTAGGCTAAGAAGCCTAGAACTCTTGATCAACAACTCCGCCGCAAGCGGACGGAGTATGAAACAGCCACTTTTTAGCACTTCTTACGCCCCAAGGGACGGGGAATCGACCCTTTATGAGATTGAATAGGAAGTTAGTCGATTAAAACCTACCCTAAACCGAGAAGGAAAGGCATACCACAATCATGCACATCAACCCAAGTCGCAGCTACAGAGTACTCAATCCCAGAGAGTCCTATAGCTTTACAGAGTACTTTAAGTTCCCCTTTGAAGCAGAGGACATCCTCGCCGATCTAGGCTGTACGCTAGAACGACGTGAGCTAGACCTAAAGAGAGCAGACGTTGTCGCAGAAGTTCTGACCAACCTGCGGCAGTATATCTCTGAGACGCTGGAGATTACCAACCCAAGTTCAGAGATCTCAAGACGGGAGTTCCTGATTGCCCCGGTCGTGCGAGAGGTCTGCAAACAGGCAGGGGCGAAGGTCAGCAGTGAGTATGCCATTCGAGTCAATGAATGGCTTAAAGGGTCTCTAGACTACTACATTCGCTCTAAGTCTGGATTCATCGTCATTGAAGCGAAACAGGCAGATCTCACCCACGGGTTTGTTCAACTTGCCGCCGAGCTAGTTGCCCTAGGACTCAAGGGCATCGTTCCGACAAACATTATCTACGGAGCAGTTACTTCTGGCGACCTTTGGAAATTCGCAGAGTTTCATCAGCAGGAGCAAACAGTAGTGGAAGATCGGAATGTCTATCAGGTTCCGAGAGATTTAGATGATGTGTTCAAGATTCTAGTAGCGATCGCCGTTGGAGAATGAAAAACTGACGACCGAAAAACTTAGCTGAAACTGAAGGGATACGAGGCAGGTCAGCACATTGTTCCCATGTCTCGACCCACAGAGGACGGGACTAAGAACCGCTACCGCTTCAGGGTTGAGAAATCTCAAGGAGCAGTTCCCATGTCCACTCCAATCAGCAATCTAATCAAACATCCCAATGCTCACCGTATGGAGTGGGTACACAACCTCAAATGGCAAATAGTTGACGGCAAGATGCAAGCGACTTGCTCGTGGGCAGAGTTTCTGCTGCTAGTCAGCCAAAAGTCTGACGCATTAGAAATCTGTGAGGTCTTTAATGCTGTGGTTCCAATCAACGACAGCACAGAAGCCCACCTGCGGGCAGTTCGCTGGCATGGCGAAGACGAGGTGACGCTAACTGCCGAACTCAGTCGTGACATTGACTTCTGAATACACTGAACACATTGGAGCTTTGGCTCCTTTGTTTTTTGGAGGTTCATTAACACAAAAGACGCAGCGTGAAGAAACGGACAGCTTAACCAGCCATTCTGTAATATCTCGTTACAATCAGGCAAAATAAGCATCAAAAGGAGTCAGGGTAAGGAAAGCAGGTAAAAACTATGTCGATCGTTAACCCTTCTCAACTCACGCCCACGATCGGGGAGTTGCAAAGCAAAGTGGACTATGCAACTCGCGCTCAACTCAGTCGCTACGACGATGGGCGAGTCTGGTGTCTGGTGCTGCCATCTTTAAGTCTCAGCGGACTGGCATGGGCATCGCTGCACAATCCGCAGCTAGTCTTAGACTGCGTAGACGCAGGACAAATTCTAGTTCTACAATCTCTAAAGCAGGTGCCAGGCAATGCGTTCTGGTGCATCCATTTCGAGGATTCGTACTGGATTGAGCTATACAGAGGGGCGATCAAGTGACGTGAGCAACCCCGGTCTGAAGACACGCATTGACCACAGACAAGACCTTTATGTGATAGCTCCAATGGAAACACAAGCACAGACTGAGTTAGCGTCCTCTGAACAAACTGAACAGATCCCAACCCACTTCTTCCAGGCGATTGCGTGCATTGAAGGCACTTACACCCCGCAAACGGACGACTATCAAGAGGGCATCATCACGACTAATGATGGGGTGGTGTTCAAGACAAGAGTGCAGAAGAAAGCGTATAAGTCTCTAGTTAAGCGCTGTGAGCTATTAGCCGGAGTAGACACTCCTGAATTGCGGTGGGGCACCTATCCAAGGCTAGACAAATCGGGTGCGATTATCCTGTCTGTGATGTGCGTTGTGGAGCACTACTTCCTGGAGTCAGGGCAGATGACAGCATCAGGAGTCGTGATTTATCAGTCTGAAACGCAGTTTCGCCTAAGAGTCTATCGAAACGAAGCAGATGGGAATGCCTGGAGAGGATATTCTCAATATTCAGACCTTGACTTTGAGGGACAGGCAGGGGTAGCGATCGGAGACTGCATTAAGGTCATGTCACATCGCAATGGCACAACATTTGTCGTTGATGAAACTACGCCAGTTTGCATTCCCACTCAGGAGGACGTGGAAAAGCATCTGCGCCGAACATTGGGCAAGGAGATGACCCACCGCGAATCAAGTAATCCAATTAATGCTCCCATCAAGAGGCAGAAGGTTAAATCGCAGCCCCCAGTCAGAAAGCATAGCGAGGTCAATGGTGATGTCAATGGCGATGTCAATGGCGATGTGAGGGACTGCCTGCAAGCAGCAATGACCACAAAACCGCCTGATGTGAGCGTGCCAAGTACAGCAGAACCCACACCAGTAGAGCAACCTACCGTCCGTCATACGCCTCCTCGACAGAAAGGGAAGCCTAAGAAAGCAGCATCAGATCCCCCATCAATCCCGTTAGAAACACCGCTGACTCAAGAGTCTACCAGGCGCAAACCGTTCATAGTTCAGGTTGAGGGAAGACAGTTTCCCGGCAAAACCTCAGTCGAACTCAAGAATGAAGCGCTGATAATTGATGGCAGAGTGGTAGCAAAAACCAAGCAGGCTACTGTCATCGGGCAGCCAAGACGAGTTGTATCTGATGGGAAGGTTCAAACAGAGGGCAACCAGATTGTCTTGAGTTCAAAGACGACGACCACCCGGAAAAGCAACCCGGCTTTTTAGCTGACAAGTCAAGCATTTAGGATCATAACCACGCCAGGTGCATCAATGGAATACCCCAAGAAGACCTCTTCAGAAGCCCTCTCGATTAAGGTAATTCGGGAGATTCAGGAAAGTTTAGACTCAGAAGATTTGCAGAATTTCATGCAGATCATAGGAAACTGTACGCCGTCACAATTGATACAGTATCAGCATTCGACCCGGTGTCACAGGGCGTTTGTACCTTCAGTCTGGAGAGTTTCTGTGACGTGGGGGTTTGAACTGTGGTGGAATGAGCTTTCGCAGATGACTCCAGAGGAAGTGGAGCAACTGCGTCGAGAAGATCCCCAGACTGACGTAGAAGTGCCTGAAAATCTAATGCCTCATCTTCCCTTAAATAAGCACAGACTGTGGGCACCTCAAGACCATATGGATAGATTGACGAACCCAGCAAAATTTAGGTGAATCTTGACTGGAAAGGAGAAAACTAGCGCCTTGGAAAGCACAGAGATGGACAGAGATGGGCACCTTGTTGCGCGATCTCAAGCAGCAGGTCGATGCCGCCAAACCCCACGGAGCCTCTAACCTCAGTCCAGACCTCGTGCAGTGGTTTGAGCACCGCTACTCTCCAGCGGACCTAAGCCACAACTGGAACCAGTGTCGGGACAAGCAGTTCAGTTAGCGAAAATCCATGCACATCCACCAAAACCGTACCAGCAGCGTCCCGGTGGTAAACCAGGCGATCAATCGGGTGGGCCTCTGCAAACAGCAGCCGCTCGGTGCTGAGTTCATACTGGTCGCGGAACTTAATCTTCAGGTCGCCACGTAGAGTGCCCTCTGCCCGATGAAAATCAGGGTTGGCGAACTCCATGTTCTCTGAAGGCAGCATTGTGTAAGCCAACACGTCGCCGAAGTAGAACAGCACCTGGTCAGGTCTCAGGTCTTGGGGCAGAGAGTTAATCAATTGAGTCAGCATAATTCAGGAATGGGTAGGTTTGAGGGAGCTTGAACGGGTCTAAAAAAGGCAGCATTAGCGACCGGCGGTAGGCGCTTTCTTGGCAGGTGCAGCTTTGGCAGCGCCCTGAGACTGTTGCATCGACTTCTGTACGTCTAATCGCGACTCCATGCCCGTAATCACAGGAGCGGGCAGGCGGTTGATGGTCATTTCGCCATCTTTGCAGAGTGCCAGAAGCTTGCCACTGTCCAAAGCCTTAACCGTAAAGTTGCCCTCTTTGTCGCCTTGAAACTTCAGCCCCAGCTTGGGAGCTTCGACGGTGCGCTTACCTTTAGCATCTTCAGGAACTTGAGAAAGGACAGACTGCACTGATTCAGTCACGCGATCGCGCAGAGCAGTTACGTCCGGTTTCATCGTCTGTTCAATGGTTCCAAGACGAGTTGCCATGCCCTCTGAAATGCCGCCATCGCTCATCTGATAGCCCGTGCGCTGAAACTTCTCACCAAAGTCCTGAATCCCTTGAATCTTGTCGGTGTTAAAGGGTTCTGCAACACGTACAGCCGTCTCCCACTCACGAATGTTGGACGCTGAGAGATTATCCCGAAAGGCAACGGCTTGCTGAGTAGCGGGCGTATTGGGAGCCACGTCGTAGCCAGCCGCTTTCGACTGGGCTTCTGGTTCACGGGGCTTGAGCGTCACGCCCATTTGAGATAGAGTGGCAGCTTTTGCAGATGCCAGCATGGTACTGTCGTTGGCGAGGTCAGACTTGGTTGCTTCCGGTGCTTTAGCTTCATAGGTGCCAGGTGCTTGTTCTGCAACCCGTTTCCACACCGGGAGGTCAGAACCAGAAGCAGCCTGCACAGCCGGAATGCACTCCTCTCGGTTGATGCCACTGAGAATCTTCTCTTTGAACTCAGGCGGAATGTCTAGCTCCAGAGCAGACTTATTGATGATGTAGTCTGCTGAACCCTGCACAGGAATATCGTGCTGTTTGCAGAAGTTCTCAGCGCCGTAAGCACCCTGAGCCAGGTTGCGAAAGGACTCACCAGGCGAACGAGGTTCTGTCTCCTTGCGGTTAAGGGTTGGGTTATAGGTGCTCTTCATGCCCGTAATCCCGCGCATTGCATCTTGACTGGACTGTGAGAGCAGCGCATCAAGGGCGACCGGCTTGACTTCGGCAGGGGGTACAGGAGGTTTGACTGTGGTTTCCATAGTGGGTTTTGTGGTGGGACTGGGAATCGGTTTAGCGGGAGAGTCAGGCGAAGCAGTAGGAACATCCGTTAAGCCCTTTTCAGCGATCACCTGGTTTACTTCTGCAACTGCGTTAGACAAAGCTGTCTCGTTGGTCTTGATTTCGTCAGGGGTCAGATACTTGTCTCCGATCGCATCTGCTTGTTTGAACAATTCGCCCAAAGGAAGCTCTACCGATACGTCTAGACCCATCTCAGTTAGAGACTGGTTCAACTTTTGGCTGATGTGATCTGAGATTGGAGTGTGGGATACATCGTCTGCGGCACCGTAAAGATTACTGTCCTCCAAGTAAGATGCAACGCGCCATTCCTCCCCTGTCAACTCATTCGTCGAATACACATCAATGAACGGCTCACCCGACTCGCCCGAGATCACATACATGAATGTCAAGTCAGCCCTTATAATCTTCGAGGTTTCAGTCGGGCGAGTTGGGTGACTTGACAGGTCTGGGAAAAGCTTTTCTCGATCAATCTGTGCCAACAAGATTGCTTGTTCGTCCACAGGTATCGAGATCACAGCCATCGCATTCCTGTGGTCTGGGTTCATCTTGCTATGGCGTTCGCCAGAATCAAACAAGGTGTCTTCTACTACCCGCTCACCGCTACGGCGATCCGTCACCGTAGTCACAGTAAAAGGATTTCCGTCATTCCTGTCCTGTCTGGAAGAGTCCAGAGTGTAGTCTCCCCGCTCATAGATCGAGTCGGGAGGCTTAACGCCCTCGCTCAAATCATAGTTGTATCGCGCCTTGTCCTCCTGAAAGCGAGCGGCTAGACCATCAAAGATAGACTCATTGCTGCGATCGAGAACAGCTTCTTGCACATATCTCGAAACGTTCGGTTGGTCAGGAGTCGAATTAAGTTCGTCTGGCATAGAGGTTAGGTAAAAAGGTTTTAGGGAATGCTTATTGCTTCTTTATTTAGTGATCCCTTAGACGAGACATAAGTGACACAAACGAGAGAAGTAACTTGCATGAAGGATTCATCAAGCTCAGAAAGGGGCGCGTGAAGTTATGAACAGGCTTTCCCTATAAGAGTTTGACCCTGCATCCCCATTGAATAGCTGATCATGCTAGATGGGAGAGTAACCTTGTGGTAAAAACGATGCTTTTAATCGAACTAGACAGTGATTTGACCCGTCTGAGTCACTCAGCGCAACAGATGAAGATGGATTTGATGTGCCAGAAACGATGTCTGTCAGAAGTGACCTTGGAATATCAGATTGCAGTTCAAGTGATGAAAACCGTAGAAATGTGCAAACGCCGCATCCGGTCAACAACCCTGCAGAGTGAACACTATCCAGCGAGTTGGATTCTAGGACATCGCAGACAAATGAGTAATGCAAACACGTCCCGTGCGGCAAAGCCGTTCGCCCAAGTTCAGCACGTTGTAGATAATCGAATGGAAAAAGGCAGGGGAGAAGGGGTGAACGTTATAAAATAACGGGAGATAGTCTCGTAATGATTCAATAAAATAGTCACTGAAGGGACTGTGAACCAATGTTGGTTGCTGTCAATCAAGCAAAAGAGCGTGTTAAAGCTGCTTCTTATAAGTCCGCTCACGAAATTCGCTCCAATTACCCACCAGGGAACTTGCAGTGTCCTTTCTGTGAACAAAACGTTTTTTCCCGTGAGCGAAAAGGATTTGTCTTACATTTCGTTCATCAGCGTCCGTGTACCAGCAATATTGCCCGACATCCTGAGTCCCCTGAACATGAAGAAGGGAAACGACGACTCGCCAGATTCCTAAAAGAGCACATTAAAGACGATCCCGAACAGACCGCAACGGTTGAGGTTGAACATCATTTACCGGACTGTGGAGAACATGGGCGGATCGCGGATGTAGCTTTAGTTTATAAAAATGGCAATCTCCTGATTGCTGAATGCCAACTTTCTCGAATTACTCCTGATGAACTTGAACAACGAACACGAGACTACCATTCAATCGGAGCAGATGTCCTTTGGTTCCTCGGAAAAGAAGCAGATACGTCTGAAAACCGAGCATGGCTCCGATCAGTATTCGGTGCAGTTGGACGGATTGATTTCAAGTACGATCCGGTTTAAGGGTTCTCTTCGAGTCAATAATCTTCAGACAAATACTTTGGCATCTTGTTCTATTCAGGCAGAACGAGGTGTAGCAAAAGAAACGGTTTTTTCACTACAACACTCAACGGCACAGATAGATCAACTGACTGATTGTTCTGTAGATATAGAGTCTGGAGTGTCTAAAATTACGACATCCAATTGTATAGATGTTTCAATTCATCTTCAAGATTACTCGATACTGACTGGCGAAGGGCTTTGCCGCACGGGACGTGTTCGCGTCACTCGCATGGGACGACATGGAATGAATGGTCGAATACTCCAAGTGAAAGTCAATTCGGTTTTGGTAGATTGGGGGAATCGTACAGAATGGCTAGATCGCGTTGAGATTTATCCCTTGGATCATTCTGGAAAGCCTCGTATTCCAGGAAATGTTAGTAACTTTAGTGAAGTTGCTCAGAGAGCCAGACTCACGCTAGAACCAGAACAGGATTCTAAGGTTTTACCAAGCGAAAGCAACCAGCTCAGACTTTTTTAGTCTGAATTTATAGAGATAGGTTTCCCGGTGATTCAATGAAATGGAAAGCGCTTGAAGACCACGCCATCGCCATCATGTTAATGCCAGAAGCAGCAAGAACAAGCGATGATCAGCAGTTAATTGAGCTAGCAGTCAACGAAGTGATGAAAATGCGGCAAGTAAGCAAAACACAAGCGCTGCGGGTGTTAATAGACTTAGCTGAACACTATCAATCATCCGTTTTTAACATCCCACTTCAGGGTTCCTGACTTCTTGTAAGCGTCTGCAAGCGGTTTGTTGAATAGTGTTTTGCTCACTTCTTCAGCAACTTCCATGACCGCCCACAACAGATCAGGACACGCCCATTGCTTGTGCAGCGTAGAGTGATAGAGCAAATCTACGAAGTCGGCTGCTGTCTGGCACTGCTCCAAATCGATTTCATACATATTCATTGGGTGCTTGCCGTCGGGAAGGTGTAGGTCAAGCTGAATAGTTAGATTAGACTCTTGAAACCAAATGCGCCACCACCTGTCGTGCTCATCTGGCTGCCATTGATAAGACGGTTTAGATCTCTTAGCCAATTGGGTTCGATCTGCCACTTCTCCCAGTTCTTCAAGGTCATAGACGGTTAAACCATGCGTACTATCTCCCAAGTCGCTGAGGTCGGCAGTCGTTGAAAACTCAACCTTTTAACCCAACGCTCAAT